>Ga0222683_1000771_pt1 | contig 9427 bp, 16 predicted proteins | sample AntAcemetage1073_FD_179841 | JGI IMG/M metagenome (GOLD analysis project Ga0222683, IMG submission 179841) | Saline water microbial communities from Ace Lake, Antarctica - #1073 | ecosystem: Environmental > Aquatic > Non-marine Saline and Alkaline > Saline | place: Antarctica: Ace Lake... | reverse complement strand
AACAAACACTATGATTAAACGACACAATTCCCCTAGAGAATGATTATGGAAAGAGAAATGGAAAACAAAATAAGAGAAAAGCTAAGAAAAGCTCACAAAGAACTAGATGAAATCGAGCAAATGCTATCACCAATTAAACCAATACATCAAGAACCTTTTGATCCAATAGAGGAAAGAAATTAAAATGAAAAATCTTGAAGATAAATGTTTATGGAAAGAGTATGTTGAAAAAGCAATAGAAGAAATTAATGGAGATTATGCAGAATGTAAAATTTGTGATGGTTATGATAAAACCTGTTATTCTTATTCAATAAAAAATAATACGCAACCAGGTGGATCAAGGGAGGTTGCAAGGAAGAAATCTTGCGATTTTTCTCCTCATTTTAATCCCTCCACCACATCACTCAATAAACGAAATATTTATAAAGAGTAACTAACTAACTAAGTTACTACCAAATAAAATGTTAAATATAAACGAAAAATTTGAAGACGTTGAAGCAAGGAAATTAAGAGCTATAAAAGGAGATTTATCTTGGCATGATTTTATTATGTTGATGACTGAACATTGTTCTGATTCTAAGAAAAAAGGAAATTTCGAGGTTTATAAAAAATGAAATATTTAAAAGAGAAAATATCGCTGAAAGGGGGTTCAAATATATGAAAAAAATATTAGGAATACTAATGTTAGTTTGTTTTATTGGTCTTACATCTGCTGGAAGTGAACAAGTTGTAAACAAAACAGCAGTGGATAGTTTAATTGATGATCCAGTATATGCTAATGGAGTTTTTATGAATGGAACTTGGAATGGAGTTTGGCAAATAGCTCAACCATGGGGGTATAAAAAAGGAGATAATATAACTAATGAAAATCTTCCAGATGAATTATTAGAGTATTTTTATTACACAAGATACTTTGAAGATCCTGTAATAGAAACTCCAAGTAAGCCAGATGGAAGCACTTGTTTAGTTCAATGGGTTTGTGAAAATGGGGCTTGGATTAAGACAGATTATGTTAATTGGCATATCCCATATAATTGTGAAAAAGATAAAATGATTTATAATTCTTATTCAAATAAGATGGTAAAATCACAATACAATGAAAGGAATTGTGAACATTCAAAGAATTATTGGAAGAAAGTTATTCCAGGAGAAAAATGTTTTGTATTGAATGACAATGGAATTGGTTTAAAAGAAAAGCCAACAGAATCATGTGTTAAAGAAACAATTCAAGTAGAACAACAAACTAGCGAAGATAAACAAGAACAACCAGTAATCGTTCCAGAAAAGAAGAAAGGATTTTGGAATTGGTTTAAAGGATTGTTCAACTGAATAGATAATTAATTTTTATTTTATTAATTCTATTCTAAAGAGGTGAAAAACAAATGGATGAAAACATAATACTAAAAATAGTAATACTTATAATGGCTGCAATCATTATTATGTTAAAATGGATGTGGTGATAGAAAGTAAAAAGGAGAAAAGACCAAGTAAAAAAAATTCAATGAAAGAAAATAAAAAACATCCTTACAAACAAAGGAGAAAAAAAGAATGAACTGGCCAGGAATATTAGTTGGTGGGATGGTTTTTTTAGGAATATTATTAATAATCTGGATAAAAGTAGAATCAGATAAATTACAAGGGAGGAAAAAGAAATAAATGTTTGGAAAAAAGAAAAAAGAAGTAGCTGCTGAAGCACCTATTGAAGAAGTTAAAATTGTAGAACCAGCTGTGGAAGAAGAAGAAGAAGAAGTAGTTGAAGAAACTCCTAAGGAAGAAATTAAAGAAGAGGATACTGAGGATGAATTAACTGAAGAGAAAGTTAAAGGGCATCTACAATTTTTATATAACGAAATCGCAAAAATAAAACACCACTTAAGAATTGATTTTTAAGATGGAAGATCGTGAACCTACATACGAGGAGTTTGTTAGTGCAAGAAAGTATGCGAGGTTCAAATACAAATATGGAATCTTTGTTTTAATTCTTTGTTGGATTTGTTTATTATTTTTATGTTATTTTGTTTATTCTTATGGGGAAGAAATATCTTCTAACCCATTTATATATGGTGCAAGAAAAGCTAACCTAGATTGTCAATGCACTTGTACTACTAATCAGAATCAATTTGTATTCTTAAATATAAATTCTTCAACCATGGCTATTAATAAGGCCTATGGGGGGAGTTCAGATGATGATATTAATTGGAGTTCTATTAATTAGCTCTTAGAAACAACCCACCACCCTATTATAAACGAACCTATGGCTGTGATTGCCATTAACCAGGGGTGTTCTTTGAATAATAGGACAAATATTTCTTTTATGATGTTCATTTTTTGGTTGGTATGGGACTTTTTTTTATCTCTGACAATTATAATTTATTTAATTGCACCCCTCAATAGGTTTTTAAGCCAATATATTGAATTTCTCTAGGACTTTTCCTGTATTTCTTTAAATTCTTTAATCTTAGCCAACATTTGGGAGATTCTTCCTGCACTTAGCCCCATTTTCTCCGCAATTTTGAATCCTTTTAGCTTTTCAACATACTTTAAGTAATAAATCTTCTTATAATCTTCATCAAGTGTTTCAATACTCGTATTTTTTAGGCTTCTTCCACCTTCTTTCTTTTTTCTTTCTTCTGCCTTTCTTTTCATCTTAGAATACAATTCTTCTAAGAAAGCATCCTTCTTTCCTTCATATTTTGCCCATTCTTCTTTGTTAGGCATCTTAGTGTACATTTTCTTAACTACACGCCCATTTCTCTTGAAAGAATGGGTGTATGTCTTCCCTGTTCGTGGATCTGTCTGCAATCTGTAGAATTTTGACACTACAATACTCGCCATCTTGTAAACTCTTAATGTTTGGATATAAATATTGCCCATTGACCTCATGTGGCTATCAATTGCCTTCCAAATAGGTGCATTAGCTATGATAATGACTTGTTTCTTCCTACATGTATCTAATATCTTAGCTAAATCAACATTATCAGCAGACATTGCTCGTCGTGAAGGGAATAAAACACTAATTTCTTCAACAACACAGATATTTAGTTCGGAAGGTTTCGCATGTCTAACAAAATTGATAAAATCTAAGAAATTATCCACCACATTTTCTGCTCCAAAGAAATTTTCCCCCTTTGAATATTGGTTTGTTATTTTTTCTCCAATACGAATGGAAGAACTGCTTTTTCCTGAACCAGGTAGCCCAGAAATTAATATTAAACTATATAATCCTTTTTTTTTACGATCTATTGCATAATTAATTACTAAATCAGCTTCGGGTTTAGTTAAAATGTCCATTGTGGAATTAACTTTTACCATGTGCTTCCTTCCTTGAAGTAATCTAAACTATGTATTAGATTATTTAGCTCGGAGAACATTTCATCACACAATTCAACACATTCATTCCAATATAAATCAATATATAAGTCCCAAGCATTCTCAGAGTAAGAAACTTTAGTTGCATTTGGTTTTTTTGGATCAAGAATCATAATTTGTTCACCTTTTTCTGGAATATATTGTTCTTTACCAAGTATCCATGTCTTCTTTCCATCTTTTTCCCCAAGACTTATCCTTCTTTTATAAGAATACTTTTCAAATATTTCCGAACCTGTTTCTAAAAACTTATCAATATTTGTTTTGAAATCTTTTTTCTCTTTTGTTTGCAATTCTGGATTAAGAATAGATAGTAATGCAATAACTGAACTACAATAAGCTTTTCTTGAATCATTTATTATCTGCGGCTTAGAATTTCCAAACTTATCAAGTAGCCAAGTAGTATATCCTGCTTTCATTTCCTTAGAACGAAGGTCAAGGCAACGATCAATCTGTGAATAAACAAGTTGTGCCTTATTAAATTCAGATTTCTTTGAGTATTCAGAATCTTCTAATAGTTCTTCTTTATCTTCTGCCATTTTACTTCCCGAACAATCTACTTAATCCTTTTCGTTCTTCTTTCTCACCAAAACTCAAAGAATCATTCATATTTAAACTCTTGAATATTCTTTTACTCTCTGAACCTAACAAACTTCTTGATAGAACTAATAAGGATGCACGATAGATCATTTCAGTAACATCATCCATCCGAGAAGTATCTGGATTTCCTTTATTTTCATATTTCTTCTCGGTATAATACTTTCCAGCAGGAACAAATCCAAATTTCTCTAAGTTACATCTAAAAGATTTAGTAACCGTTTTAATTACTCCTTCCATCAAATATCCTAGCTGTGTTTCAGAGATTATTCCCATCGTGGAAGCATTATTCATTAAAGAGTTAAGGTAAGTAACAATCCATCCACGACAAGCTTCATTAACTAATTCATCACCAACTTTCTCCCAGATTGCTTTCTCTTTACAAAAATATTCTCCTTTAAGTGAATGGTTTAGGTTATCAAGTATATGTGCTGGGTCTATTTGTCCAACGATATTTGATATTTCTTCTTCAGAAGTATAGTTCTGCATTGGAAGTTGTTGATCAAATGGTTCTTGTTGATATTGTGGTGGCATTTTAACTAATAATCGGAGCTGCTCTTAAACCTGTCGCTACATTCTCTAAAGCTGATGCAACATCTTTTAATCCTTGCCAATTTATATATACAGAAAGCATTACAATGAAAATAAAGATTGTTATTTGAATCATATCTTTATATTTTTCCCAAAATCCATGGAAAGTAAATCTTCTCTTTGCATGTTCTCTATTATCTTCAACCCAAGCAGTTGCATCTTGATTAATACATTTCATATCAATAATTGGAATCTTTCTTCCTTCTTGTGTGGTCACATATAAAAAAGAAGTGGGATCTATTGGTTCAAAATCATCAATTCCTTTTTGCACAAGGAATAATCTTTTGTTTAAACCGACGAGGAAATGAGAACTTGGTGGTGGAATCTCAACAGAGGGAGTTCCTTTTCTTTTTAATCTAAATACAGTAACATCTCCACCATCAGCTGTTTTTGTTTTGAAATATCCACCTACACCTTCAATCATATCTGTAATTGTGTTATTACTTCTTGGAATACAAATCAAAACTGGAATATTATAATTTTTTTGATTCTTTCTCCATAAAAAGAATGCAAATATTGCTCCAAGTAATAATAGTCCTGCAATTATCTTAATTCCAATAGAAATTGTACTACTAATTATTGGTGATAAACTACCGCCTATGCCCATTGTATCTGTAAAAGGATCTGCCATCTTTTTATGTAGTTACAAGTTGTAACCGCTTTATAAATGTATTTAAAATAGTTGTATACAAATAAAAGGTTTTATATAGTTGTATACATTTATAATTTGCATGGAATCTAAAGAATTTGGAAACAAAACAAAGAAAATCTTAAATAAGATGAAGAAAAACTTCAATGTTAAGCCATTAGTTACTTCTTGCGGAAGCCCAACAGCGATAAGAGAAATGTATGGGAAGAAGAAGAGGAAGTAATAATCCATGGTAAAAATAGGTGAGCAAGTTGGAGTTCAATCTGCTAGGGAAAGAGCTTATGGTAAGACAGGTCAACAAGTTGGAGCAAAGAAAACCAGAGCAGAGATTGTTAGAGAAGCACAAGCAAGAAGGTCACAACTAACTCCACAACAACAAGCACAACTTCAACAACAGAAACAAATGGAAGTTGAAAGAGTTGAAACTGTTTCTGATTTACAAAAAGAATTAAATCAAATCTCTAAACAAAGAAGTGACTTAAACAAATCCTATATTGAAGCAAGTAAGGGAGGACATATTGGAACTGCCGAGGGAATAACAGTAAAAGATAAAGGTTTATCACAAAAACAAAAGGCAATAAAAGAATTACTTACTAAATTAAAGACAGGTTATATTTCTAAGTCAGATGTTAGAAGTTATATTTCTTCAAGGGCAGAGTATGGAAGAGCTAGAGCAGAATCAAAGATAAGAATAAAAAAAAAGCAAGATATTGTAGCAAAAGATATTGGTACTGCCGAAGCTGCTAAGATATTTAAGACAGGAACAGTAACTTCTGTTCAAATGGAAACACTTTCTCCAAGAAGTTTAGCTGCCTTGGGAGTTAAACAAGCAAAGGTTGAACCTGCTAAACAAATTGAAAGTGATTTTTATACTAAAGATTATGAAACAAAAGATCCTTCAAGGTGGACTACTAAAGATTTAGCTTCTCAATCATATTTTGAACAAGGATTATCTCCTGTTGCAGTAAGTGAGAAAGTTCATGCAACAATGCCTAAAGGACTTCAAGAAACTACTTCTATTATACAACCTTCTTATGTTACTACAACTCCCTTTGGAAGTTACATTGATATTTCAAAGCCAGGAGGATTTGCAGCATTAGCTCAACAATCTGGGGTTAAACAAGAATCTTATTTTGAAGAAAGAGTTGTTGGAACTAAAAAAATGCCAGATGGATTTAAAGTAACCCAATCAGAATTATTTTATGTTGATCCAATAACAAAAATAGATAGGATAGCAACTGAGGAAGAGAAAACAGAAATTAGAAGTAGGCCTGAAGTATTAAAAGCATCAACAGAAGAAATAGATTATAAAGCATTAGAAAGGCAAGAGAAAGTAAAAAAGTTCTTCGGGGATTGGAGTTGGACTAAGAAAGAGTTTGCAGGAACAGCGAAGGTAGAACCAGCATTAATAAAAGCAACTGGATTTCTAACTAAACCTTTTGGAGAAAAGGTATCTGAGTTTTCAATGGGAGTAACTGAAGCAATAATTCCTACAACTAAAGGAGAAGTTGCATTTGATATTGGAACATTTGCTGTTGGGGGATTTTTAGGTAAGGGAGCTAAGGTAGTTTCACCATGGCTAAAAACAGCACCAAAGGCAGTGAAGTATGGAGTAACTACAGCTAAGTTTGGAATTGGTGGAGCTTATGCTTATGGGGTTGGTTCACAATTAATAACTGCTAAAACTCCAACAGAATATGGTGGAGTAATTGGTAAGACAGGGAAGGAACTTGCATTGTTTGGTGGGGGTTATAAGTTTGGAGCAGAACAACCTTTAATTTCACCAAAGATTAAATTAATTGAAGAACCAAGTACAAAACAATTTTTTATTCAAGAAACAACTGCAGAAAGTAAGAATATTTTTACAAGAGTTACACAAACAACACCAGCTAAATATAAAGAAGGAAGAATATTTAAAAAAGAATTTTATGGTGGGCAAGGACAAATCTTTATTGAAAAACCAACGGGAGTTACAAAGATAAGTGATCCTTATCTATTAGAAACTAAAAAGGTTAGCAAAGCTCCAAAGGAAAAGTTATCTGAAGAAGGAATAAGAACTTTTTTAGGAACAGCAGATTTTACTCCAACTAGAAAGTTTACTTATGTTAAACCAACAAGTGGTAAATCAAAAGTTGTTGGGAAAGATGTTTTTTCTACATCAGGAGTTTATAGTTTTGAATTTGGGAAAGCACAACCTAAAAAATATACTTTAGATCTTAATAAGATGTTTAAAACTCAAAGGTTTGATATTGTTTTTGGAAAACAGACAAGGTTAAAACAAATTGTTCCAGAAAGACAAATGTTTTTAGGAGAAGCACAAACAAGAACTCTTAGTTGGAAGACAGGAAAACCTATTGGGAAAGTTGGAAAGGAAAAGATAATTGTTAGAGAATTTATAACTCCTAAAGAAGGAAAAGGAATTACTTCTTTTAAGGGGAGAGGAACTCCAAGCTCTCCAGCATACTTTCAAAAACTATATAGCCCACAACCCCAAGTTGTATTACCAAAGTCAAGAGTACCTTCCCCAAGAACTAAACCAACAGCAAGGACAGAAGTAATAACTCCAACTGTTGCAATAACTCCCTCTGTTTCAAAGTATTATGGTAAGGGAATGTATGAAAGAACAGATGGAGGATTAATGATAGGTCAATTAGAAACTACACAAATAGCTCCAATGTATAAATCCCCCATAAAAGAAAGAGTAATGATTAAAGAAAGAATGGATATAAAAATTGATACTGGAATTAAATCAGATGTAAAAATAAATCTAAAGCATCTTACAAAAACAAAAGCAGATGCCAAAATAAAATCTAAGATACAAATTAAATCAAAAATTAAGATGCCTTTGAAAACAAAGCAGAAATTAATTACTCCATTCAAACCAATGACTACTAGAAAACCCACTAAAAGAAAACCATTCCCCCCTAGAAGATCCCCAAAGAAAACTCCTTTTGGTTTTCCAACGCCATCAATAACTCTCCCAAGAACAAAGAGAACTAAAAGAACTTCAAAAAAGAAAGCTATAAAAAGACAAGCATCGTTAGTTGCATTAGGTGAAAGCATCTTTGCTACAGAAAAAAGTATTGGTGAAAGAAGTGGATTAGTTATTAGGCCTATCATAATAAATGAAAAGAAAACTAAAAAGAAGGGGAAGAAAAGTGGGAAGAAATAAAAGATTACCCACGACAATTACAAGATTAAGAAAGATTGATTTAGATAAAGCTAAAGCACTTGCAAAAGTTTCTGGAAAATCAATTACACAAATTTTATCTGAGTTAATTAATGGAGGATCAAACTATGTTACTCTTAAAAGATAAGAGAGGAGATTTCACAGGAGTTCTGTATATGGTAGTAATGCTTTCAGCATTTGCAATCTTCTTATTAATTGCTGGATTCATTGCAACAGAAATCGCTGGAGAAGTAAAGACACAACTTAATTCTACAAGTGATGATGTTAATGAAGCTTTTGATGCAACAACCAACACTGCAAGGAATACTCTTTCAACCCTATGGTACATCATGTTCGGGGGATTACTATTAGGATTACTTGTAACTTCATGGTTCATTCCATCTCAACCAGTATTCGTTCCAATCTTCTTAGTCCTATTAGTAATAACAGTTATCGTGGGGGTTGCAATGAGCAATGTTTATGAAGCACTTTATGAAGTAACACAGTTTAGTCAAATAGCCACAACACAATCTTCCATCTTCTTTGTAATGAGTAACCTTCCTTATGTTGCTTTGATAATTGGATTGATTGGATTGGTAGTCACATTTGCTAAACCAGGAAGTGCAGGAGGAAATACAACAATAATGTAAAATGAAATGTGAAAAATGTGGTAAAGAAATAATTGAAATAGAAAATTACATTGAAGTAAAACATATTGATAATCTTGAACATAAAAATTCATTGTTCTATCATTTCCAATGTTATAAAACTTATCACAAAGATAAATTTGAAGATGAATTTGTAAAGAAGATGAAATTTGTTGCTCCTTTAATTAAAAGATTGGTACGCCCACAATGAAAAAGCTATTAGTATTATTCTTAGTTGGATTGTTTTGTATTAGTTTTATATCTGCATTTACCTTTGATAATATAAAATCGTTTGATTCTAAGGTTGGAGATTATGGTAAGATTGAAATTAGAAACTCTGTGTTAGGATTAAAATGGTTTCAATTAGATAAGATTGCAGAGTTAGAACTTAAAGAAAATACAGATACT
>Ga0222683_1000765_pt1 | contig 9464 bp, 6 predicted proteins | sample AntAcemetage1073_FD_179841 | JGI IMG/M metagenome (GOLD analysis project Ga0222683, IMG submission 179841) | Saline water microbial communities from Ace Lake, Antarctica - #1073 | ecosystem: Environmental > Aquatic > Non-marine Saline and Alkaline > Saline | place: Antarctica: Ace Lake | collected... | reverse complement strand
ATGCCGGACTGCCCATGCCCCGGGAGATCCACGGCGACCATATTGAATTCGTCTTCCATGCCGGCATACTGACCTTCCCAGGCTGTGTGGTCCCCCGCAGAACCGTGGACAAAAAACAGTGTTTTTCTCCCGTCGACAAGACCTCCCTCATTCACACGGAAGGCAATCCTTACCCCGTCTATTTCCTGAAATTTCATGAACATCCCTTACCCCCTGTCTACAAACTGTTCGGGCGGGAAGATCCATCCTCCCCGCCCGAATTCCTAAATATCTTTTCTCATGTCCTACTTCTTCCTCTTTGCCAGCTCTTCCTTCCTCAGGTCCTTGCGGAGGATTTTGCCGATGTTGGTTTTCGGAAGTTCCTCGCGGAATTCTACCTCAGTCGGAAGTTTATAGGTCGCCAGTTTTCCGTTGCAGAATTCTATCATCTCCTTCTCTGTGGCGGTTTCACCCTCCTTCAGAACCACAAAGACCTTGACGTTTTCCCCCCGCTTCAGGTCGGGAACTCCTATGGAGCAAGCTTCCTGAACCTTCGGGTTCTCGTAGAACACCTCGTCTATGTCACGCGGATAGACATTGTAGCCGCCCGATATGATCATATCCTTCTTGCGATCCACGATGTAGAAATATCCCTCATCATCCATCGTCGCGATATCGCCCGTATAGACCCAACCGTCTTTCAGTGTGTTCGCCGTTTCATCAGGCATACCCTTGTAGCCCTTCATGATCTGCGGCCCCTTGACTATAAGCTCACCCGGGTCGCCTACAGGCATGTCCGTCACGCCGTCATCCAGGTCAACAATCCTGCAGAGCGTATCAGAGATGGGAAGTCCAACACTGCCTACCTTGCGCGCCCCGCCTGCAAAAGGATTTATGTGCGTGACGGGCGTGGTCTCTGTCATCCCGAACCCTTCAACAATAACAGCTCCTGTAACTTTTTCAAAACTATTGATGACTTCGACCGGAAGAGGCGCGCTTCCGGAGAAGCAACCCTTTATGCAGCTCATATCCGTCTTCTTTATGCCGGGATCGTTCAACATCCCGATATACATGGTCGGCACCAGCGGCGCAAAGGTAGGTTTGAATTTCCCTATTGCCTCGAGAAGAGGTTCCGGCTGGGGTTTGGGGATCAGGATATCAGTCCATGCCATATAGATTGAAAAGTTCATCGCCGTGGACAGCCCGAAGACATGGAAGAAAGGAAGCGCTCCCAGCATCCTCTCAGCACCCCTTTCAAATTTTGGGAACCACGCGGCTAAATGTTGCACCTGTTTGCTCAGGTTGGCGTGGGTGAGCATGACTCCCTTGGAAACCCCTGTCGTGCCACCGGTATACTGGTACATGGCCACACCTTCAAAATCGATTTCCACGGAAGGTGGATTGGGGGCATATTTCGCGATACAATCCTTCCACTTATAGACTTCCGTCGCCTCTTTGACATCCGCGGCCAGTTTCTTTTTCTTAGCCACAAGTGGAAATAAAATACTCTTGGGAAAGGGGAGATAATCCCCGATTGAGGTATAGATAATCTGTTTGATCTTTGTCTTCGGACGAAGATCGATCATCCGGTTTCCGAGAAGATCGAGGGTTATAAGCACCTTTGAACCGGAATCGTTAAACTGATGCTCAAGCTCAACATCCGAGTAGAGGGGATTGTTCATGACCGCTATCCCCCCAACCTTCATAATGGCGAAATAAGCCGCTACACAGGGAATCACGTTGGGCAGAAGTATCGCGACGGAATCCCCCTTTTCCACACCGAAGGCCGCAAGACAGGTCGCGAAACGATCTACCATCTCCTTGAGACCTTCATAGCTAACCTTATACCCCTGGAAAATAAGCGCGTCTAACTGGGGAAAATCACGGGCCGACCGGTCAAGGATATCCGGCATGCATATTTCCTCATAATCAACGAATTCCGGTACCCCTTTTTCATACGATTTGAGCCAGGGTTTGTCCTCATACTTGATTGCACTTGCCATAAGTTCCTTCCCTCCTTTAAATTAGATTGTTAAAAAGATGAAAAATCGTGATTACAACCAGATCCCCGATCATACAACCTTCATTCTCGTTGCTTCCCGGGTAACTCCCTCCCCCTTCAACGTCTCTAATACATTTTCCCCAAAAAAGCCACAACAAATCTTTTTGGATCATCTCCCGATTAGTTGCAGTTAATTAAGGCAAAATAAGTGTGCTATCTACAATTAATATCAGAAGGGGTCAAGGACCCAAGGGAGGGAGGGAGGGAGGGAGGGAGGGAGGTAAATGCTGAGTAACTATAAAATCGTAGGTTGGGTTGAGCAAAGCAAAACCCAACAAAACAGTTGGGCTTCGTGCCGTGGGGGTTTCATGTCTCAGCCCAACCTGCATTACTATCTAAAAGTAGCGTGGGGCCTCTGTGCCCCACAGAGAGGGCACGCTACTTTCGACAGGTTCGCCGATAAAAAAGGCCCCCCGTTCCTGAGGATCGGGGGGCCTGATCAATCACGCTGCCAAATTTTCCTAATCCGTCCCGGCTGGAGCTTCCTCTTCCAGTGCCTTCTCTTCAGGGACCACCTCCACAGCTTCTTCAAGGCCCATGGCCTCCCAGACTATCTCGGCTATATCAAGAGCCTTCATCTTCTCTTCCATCTCGCGATCCTTGATGCCGTCCGACATCATCGTAAGGCAGAAGGGACAGGCAACCGCTATTGTATCCGCCTTTACTTCAATGGCCTGGTCCGTCCTCATGTCATTGATCCGCTCTCCGATATCCTCTTCCATCCACATTCTCGCTCCGCCGGCGCCACAGCAGAAGCTCTTGGCGTGATTACTGGCCATCTCGGACAGCTTCATGCCGGGAACGGCCTTGAGTATATTCCTCGGCTGTTCGTAGATATCGTTGTATCGGCCAAGGAAACAGGAATCATGGTATGTGAACAGGCCACTGACCGACTCCTTCAATTTGAGCTTACCCTGAGCGATAAGGTCGGCGATTATCTCGGTGTGATGATAGACCTCAAAATTGCCACCAAAATGCGGGTAATCCTTCTTGATGGTGTTATATCCGTGGGGGCAGGTGCAGATAACTTTTTTCACCCCATACTTGTTCATTGCGTCTATGTTCGTCTGCATCAGGGTCTGCGAGAGATATTCATTCCCACCCCTCATGGCGGAATCTCCACAGCAGCTCTCTTCATCACCCAGGATACCGAAACTGACACCGGCTTCCTTCAGAAGTTTGGCAAATGCGACAGTAACCTTTTTGCCCCTGTCATCGAAAGACCCGGAACAGCCCACATAGTAGAGATACTCCACATTCGGTTCCTCGGCGAGTGTCTTGATGCCAAGCTCTTTGGCCCAGTCTCCCCTCATGTGAGCCCCTATTCCCCAGGGGTTGGAATTGTTTTCCATGTTTCTGTAAGTCAGCTGCAGTTCCGGAGAGAAATCCGCCTCCATCAACACCTTGTACTGCCTCATGCCGACGATCATCGGAACGTGCTCATTGAATACCGGGCAGACCTCCATACAGGCCATACAGTTTGTGCACGCCCATAGTTCATCGAGGGTTATAACCTCGCCCACCATTACCTTTTCCGGTTCGGGTATGACTGGTTCCTCCCCCTCTTTGGCGGCATTTTTTGCGGCCATTACAACCGGCACCCTCTCCAGCCAGTATTCCTTGATATCCTGATGCAGTTTCTTCGGAGAGAGGGGTTTGCCCGACAGATAGGCGGGACACACATCCTGACATCTTCCACACCTCAGACACGTATCGGAATTAAAAATCTGCTTCCATGTGAAGTCCTCAAGCTGCCCGACACCGAACGACTCGGCATTTTCAAAGTCGGCAATGGGTTCAAGATATCCGGCAGGTTTCAGCGATCTCATATACTGGTTGGCCGGAGCGAGGACAATATGTATCAGCTTTGAGAAGGGCAGATACGCGATAAAGCCAAAGGCCATAAACGCGTGTATCCACCACGTCCACTGGTGAAGAATCTCTACTGTATTGTAGCTTACACCGGTGAGGGTCTTCGCAAGGGCATATCCCACAAACGACCATCCGCCCCAGGTATATCCGTCCACATTGATATTTACATGCAGTCTGAACGCCTCGAGCAGAAATCCCGTTATAATAATCCCGGCTATCAGAGTCAGAATAATCGCATCATCCGCGATGGTATCGGATTCCCCCCTGTATTCCAGCCTTTCAGGTTTCTGGATATATCTCCTCCATACCGCCATCGTGATACCGGCGAGGACGGTCAGCCCGAATACCTCCATTGTGAATGAAAACCAGAGATAGAAGGTGCCATTGAAAAAAGGAACAAGGAAGGGCATGTGAAAGTGTGTAGCATCGAAGGCCGCTCCCCATATAAGGACAAAAAACCCGAAAAATATAAGTGCGTGCATAATGCCGGGAAATGCGTCCTTGAATGTCCTTATCTGCAGAAGAGTGTTGAGGAGAAGAGACTTTATCCGTTCCCACGGCTTATCAGTCCTGTTTTCCGACAGGCCAATCGCCTTCCACATCTTCCAGCGTCTGTAAAAACCATAGACACACACTGCTATGGCAATCCCAGCGAATATAAAAAGAATCAGTTCTGACGGGAAGGGGGCATTCCAGAATATCTCTCTTCCCTCATTTCCTACCATGTATGCATCTACGCCGTGTGCCATAATGCCTGCACCTCCATTTATAATTTCCCGTTAATCCCGTCTGAAAAAAGGGGGTGGATAAATCATCCACCCCCTTAAACTCTTAAAGTATCTTCTTCGCTGCCGCGGTCACTTCAGGGACAATCTTGAAAAGATCGTCCACGACACCATAATCGGCCTTTGTGAAAATCGGGGCCTCGGAATCTTTATTGATCGCAACGATATACTTTGAAGAACTCATGCCCGCGAGATGCTGAATGGCTCCGGAGATACCACAGGCAATGTACAGGTTCGGAGAGACCACCTTACCGGTCTGCCCCACCTGATCCGACTGCGGTCTCCATCCCGCGTCAACAGCGGCCCTTGACGCGCCGACTGCCGCGCCGAGAAGATCGGCCAGCTCTTCAATTACCTTGTACTCGTCCGCACCCTTCATTCCGCGTCCGCCGGAAACGATGATATCCGCCTCCGTGAGATCTACCTTGCCGCTCGAGTCCTTCTGCGTTTCAAGCACTTTGGTCTTGAGCGCGTCAGCGGCGATACCCGCGTCAAACTTCACCACTGCGCCGGCCTTGGCATTCTCCACTATGGGGAAGACCTTCGGTCGCAGAGATGCCATCTGGGGATAACTTTCGATAACAATTTCTCCGAAGCATTTGCCAGCGTACATCGGCCTGATGGCGAGAAGTTTGCCATCGGCGATCTTCACATCCGTGCAGTCCGAAGCCATCCCGGTGGCCAGTTTCCCGACCAGTCTCGATGAAAGATCCTTGCCCTGAACCGATGAAGCCAGAAGCAGGATAGAGGCGTCGTTTTCCTTCACAACCTTCGCGACCGCTTCGCTGTACGCATCCGTCGTATAATCCGCAAACATGGCGTCATCCGCCACATAAGTCTTGTCCACACCATATTTACCCAGCTCCGGGGCAAGTCCTTCCACTCCGGACCCGACCAGAACCGCGCATACCTCCTCGCCCAGCTCATCCGCGAGTTTCCTTGCCACACTGGCAATCTCGAATGAGACATTGCGAAGGGCGCCATCTCTATGTTCAGCAACTATCCATACACCTTTTGCCATTTTTTTATCCTCCTCTTTCTCTCCGTTAGATTACCTTGGCCTCTTCCCTCAACAACTTGACCAGTTCAGCAGCCTTCGCGGCCGGATCATCGCCTTCGATGATCTTTCCCGGGGCCCTTTCCGGAGGGGGAGTCATTCTGACAATCTTTGCCTTCGGCTCAACGGATATACCGAGCGCCGCCACGTCCTTGACATCGACCGGTTTTCTCTTCGCCTTCATAATGCCGGGGAGGGACGCGTAACGTGGTTCGTTCAATCCTTTTTGTGCGGTAACAACGCACGGCATCGAGCTCTCTATGACAAGCTGCGCCCCTTCTATGGGCTTCACTGCCTTTACCTTGCCGTCCGCCACCTCAAACCCGGTTATGATTGTGATCTGCGGCATCCCGAGAAGCTCAGCCAGAGCGGAACCCACCTGACCGGAGTCATCATCGATCGCCCTCTGTCCGCAGAAAACAACATCGGGATTGATCTCCTTTATGGCTGCCGCCAGAGCAGCTGCCGTGTTATAGGCATCCGCCTCGTCAATGGTGACATGCACCCCTTTGTCCGCGCCCATGGCAAGGGCGGTCCGGATTGTCTCCATTATCCGTGCCGGACCGAGCGATACGACGGTAACCTCTCCGCCGTTTGCCTCTTTCAACTTCAGGGCCTCTTCAACACCATACTCGTCATAGGGGTTCATCACCCACTTGATTCCACCCTCATCAATACCGGAACCATCCGGCTTTACCTTGATCAACGCCTCGGTATCAGGAACCTGTTTTATACATGCGACTATGTTCACTTTTGGCCTCCTCTCTTATTGGGCTTGTTGGGGTCAGGCCTTGCGTTTTGCCTTTTTGAGACCTGACCCCTGTTTCTCTACACCCTGTTTTTCACGATACCATCAACTACTGAAGGATCGGCCAGGGTTGAAATGTCACCCAGATCGTCAACATCGTTAGCGGCAACCTTCTTCAGGATACGGCGCATGATCTTTCCGCTCCTGGTTTTGGGAAGGGCATCCGACCACTGTATCTTCTCGGGAGTCGCAATGGGGCCGATCTCTTTACGCACATGAACTGCCAGTTCCTTCTTCAGTTCATCCGACTTTTCCACACCTGTATTAAGTGTGACATAGGCATATATCGACTGTCCCTTTATCTCATGGGGATAACCAACAACAGCGGCTTCCGCGACTGACGGATGCTTGACCAAGGCGGATTCAACTTCCGCCGTCCCCATTCTGTGGCCGGAAACATTAATGACATCGTCGATACGACCGGTAATCTGGTAATAACCGTCTTCGTCTCTTCTCGCGCCATCACCCGCCACATAGTAGCCGGGGAACTGCTCAAAATAGGTCTCCTTGAATCTCTTGGGGTCACCATAGACACTTCTCATGATGCCGGGCCAGGGTTTCTTGATGCAGAGTGCACCCGATGCCACCATCTCCGTGAATTCCTTTCCTTCATCATCCACGAGTACCGGCCAGACACCCATGAATGGAACGGTTGCCATGCCCGGTTTGATATCCGTGGCGCCCGGAAGCGGGGTAATCATGATCCCACCCGTCTCTGTCTGCCACCAGGTATCAACAACGGGGCACTTGCCCTTTCCGATAACATTATAATACCAGTTCCACGCCTCGGGATTGATCGGCTCACCCACCGTGCCGAGTATCTTCAGGCTCGAAAGATCTATACCTTCCACCCATGTATTTCCTTCCTTGGCGATCGCGCGGATGGCAGTCGGAGCGGTATAGATTATATTGATCCTGTATTTTTCAATGATCTTCCAGAAACGGCTCATATCGGGATAACTCGGAACACCTTCAAACATGACCGACGTGGCGCCGTTGCAGAGCGGTCCGTACACGATGTAGCTGTGACCTGTCACCCAGCCAATATCGGCAGTGCACCAGTACACGTCATCCTCGTGATAGTCAAAAACCATCTTGTGTGTATAGGCTGTATATACCAGATATCCGCCCGTCGTATGCATGACTCCCTTCGGTTTTCCCGTGGAACCGGATGTATAAAGGATAAAGAGAGGATCTTCCGCATCCATCCATTCGGGCTCGCAGACGGCATCTACCTTTGCCATCTCGTCATTCCACCAGAGGTCCCTTCCGTCCGTCCAGTCGCACTTGATCTTGTCGCCCACGCGGTTAACAACGATCATCGCCTTTACGGAAGGACATTCCGTAAGGGCCACATCGGCGCTTGTTTTCTGGGGAACGGCCTTGGCGCCGCGGAAAGTTCCGTCGCACACGACCAGCAGCTTAGAACCACAGTCCTGGATACGATCCTTGAGCGCGTCCGAGGAAAAGCCCCCGAAGACGATGCTATGGATAGCTCCTATCCGGGTGCATGCCAGCATGGCAATGGCCAGTTCGGGAACCATCGGCATATAGAGGGTCACCACATCCCCTTTCTTGACACCGTTAGCTTTTAGTACATTGGCAAATTTGCAGACCTCTTCATGCAGCATCTTGTAAGTATATGCCTTTTCCTCACCGGGCTCGTTTCCCTCCCACTGGATGGCTACCTTATCGCCCCTGGTGGCGAGGTTCTTGTCAAGACAGTTATAGGAAACATTGAGCTTGCCACCTTCAAAATACTTGACATAGATGTCACCTTTCCTGTGGTCAAAGTTATAATCCTCGACCTTGTCCCATTTCTTGAACCACTCCACATACTCCTCTGCGATCTCGCCCCAGAAACCCTCGGGGTCTTCGATGGAACGCTTGTAGAGCTTTTCATACCCTTCCTTACCCTTGATAAAGGCCCTTTCCTTTACCGCTTCAGGTACAGGATAAAGCTTTTTCAACTCAACTTTCTTTTCCGCCATCTTTCTGCTACCTCCATTTTATTGTTTTCGTGTCTTCATTCAGCCATATAGACAACTCAAGGTCATAATATGACTCAAGGTCATATTTAACTGCGTGAGGTAATCAAAAAAAAGAATGTATGTCAAGGAAAAAATACCCATTTTTTTCCTTGACATTAAAACGAATGCGGTGTTAGAGGGTTCGACAGCACAGTTTATGCTGGCTCCGCGGGGTGTGGTGTGCGTGTGGCGCGCGCCCCGAATATGGAGAGGAAAAGGAGGTGAGCGGGGAGAAAATTGTGAAGATGTATGAGTTTAATGTGTAGATTTAAGGGTTTAAGACAACAAAAAAATTCAGGAGGAAAAATAGATATGAAGAAGTTATTAGTAATACTGTTCGCCCTGGGGCTGGTATTTGCGTTTACCGCGCCCGTGATGGCGACAGATGTATCGTTCGACGGTTCATTCCGCGTCAGGGGCTGGTATGACAGCAATTCAGCGCTGACAAATGAGGACTCCACCCCGAGCGCGTACTACGACCAGAGGCTCCGTGTCGGTACCGTGTTTCAGGTCGCGGAAGGCCTGTCGGTAACGGCAAGATTCGACGCACTGGACGGCACATGGGGCAGCACTGGGATGAGAGGCAATGACGTGGATAATACCGTGGGTGCTGATACGAACAACATCCAGTTCGACAAGGCCTATATGACCTTCCTGACCGGAATCGGCCAGTTTAAGGCGGGTTATATGGCAGACGGTTGCTGGGGTACCGCGTTCGGCGATACCGAGAAATTCAAAGGAGCTGTCTCCTTTCTTACAAAACTGGGCGACAACGTCTATTTTTCACTCAAAGTGGTGAAAAGCGGAGAAATCGATAAAGGCACCGAGTTTGCTGATAAGGATGATGACTCATATTCGGCCGCTGTCATCT
>Ga0222683_1000762_pt1 | contig 9485 bp, 13 predicted proteins | sample AntAcemetage1073_FD_179841 | JGI IMG/M metagenome (GOLD analysis project Ga0222683, IMG submission 179841) | Saline water microbial communities from Ace Lake, Antarctica - #1073 | ecosystem: Environmental > Aquatic > Non-marine Saline and Alkaline > Saline | place: Antarctica: Ace Lake... | reverse complement strand
AATAATCGGATACAAATCATGTAATATAGGAGAAAGAATGGAATTAGAATACTCAAATAATGGTACACCTTTCATACAGATAGATGACGCGAATCGTTTATCGTTCTCAAAGATATCGAAAACCAACGGAACGTATAACAGATTGTTTTTTTCTGGTGTAGAAGTACCGAAATATAAAGGGGAACCAACACATATTAGAATCTTGACTGATATGGAAATGAATGAAATGCTATTAAAAACACGTAGATGCATGTGTTATACAAATGGTAGCTTAAAGAGCATACTCAAAAGAATTAAAAAACATCTTGACAAAGACGGTCTTTTGGCAGATAATGTAATAGATAAGTTAGCCGTGGATATAAACAAGGTGAAAATAAAACCCGTTAAGATTAAAAAGAAAAGGAAACGAAAGGCGGTATAATGAGACCAGATGATATTAGATTTTGGTTCAAATACAGTAGATGAAATGATAAATAATTTAGAACTTATTAAAACTTTGGATTGCAATGATATTTCAATTCAAATAAGCAATCAATTGAAATTCGATTACAGTAAATTTAAAGATTTCCCGGATTCCCATTATTATGAATTAGGTATTGATTTATATGTAGCGACACCAGAGGAATTTTGGCGAATAGTACATGAGGAAGCAGAACGAATATCTTATCATATGCATTAAATAAAAGTCTTGACATGTGTAGAATTTTAATATAACCTAGACAAGACAAAAGAAAGGAAGGTATAGAACAATGTTTGAATTGACTGAAAAATGTGTAGGATGTAAGAAAATTGTTGAAGGTAGATGCAGTGTATATGCAAACCCGGCAGCAAAAATGTTAATAGGTGGATGCTATTTTGCACCTAAGGAAGCAGTTGTTGCTTCCAAATCCACAAAAATAAAACGTTCTGTTAAGAGTAAAGTGTTTGCCATAAGCAAATACAGACGTAGACGAACAGGAAGATAAATTGGTGGGAGTTACGGAATGGACAGGCGTAGGACAAACGGTCTGACCTGTCCTTGGTAGACGTTACTGACACAGCGTATATAATGGTAGAGCTTGTAACTGTGCCAATAAGATATATACGCTTGAAGTGAAAATAGGTTGAGGATACTAAGCCTATGCATGTTCAAATCATGTCTCCCATCACCCCGTGTACATGTAGGTCTGAATAGTATATAATGAAAAATAAAAGAGGTGATATATGGAAACTACGTATAGAACGATATCTGATATAATCGAAAATGACGAATATTGTCCGGTTCCGCTTGAAATTATACCTAATAACATGGGAATAAATTTGAATTCTGTTGAGGCTGTTTCATGGCAAAAACAGGAAGACGGACAGTTAGTGAATGTATCTATTTACTTTAACCCGGCAAACGATTAATAGAAAAACAAAAGGAAAATATATGGAAAATGTGAATGCTATACAAGAATTTGTTAACTTAGTGAAGGGTGTTGGTCCTGATGTATGGGCTATAATGATTAAACAGCAATTACTATATGCTTATCTTGAAATAGGATTTTTTGTAGCATCAATAATTGCAGCTGTTGGTAGTTTTATTGGTGTTGGATATGAGTCTGATAAAAAAGTCAATGACCCCATATTTTTCCCAATATTTATGGTTTGTTGTTTTTTCCTATTTATCGCATTAATAACGTTTTTCGGTGATAGTTTACCTCGTTTGATAAATCCTGAGTATTTTGCTATAATGGATTTGAAATCATAATCAGTATAAAGGACTAATATGTTTAAGAACATTCACTATGATACCAAGCGGTCTATGATACATTTATGGACACAAAAGAAGGGTAAGGACTCATATGAAAGAATGAAATGGGCACCTTACCTTTTTGATAGGAACGAATCAGGTAACTTTAATACTATTGATGGTAATAGTTGTTCTAAGGTTGAGTTTGATTCATATAAAGAGTACAGTGAATATTCCAAGAGTAATTCAAAAGCATTAGAAAATAATGTTAGGCCAGATATTCAGTTCCTTTCAGATAATTATTATGACGTGCCTGATGATAATATGGAGACGCCATTATTAAAGGTATATGCCATAGATATTGAAGTTGACCGAGAAGTGGGGTTTCCAACGCCTGAACTTGCTGAGGACCCTGTTACTGTGATATCTATATATGACCAACACGCTAACACATCCATGACATTTGGACTAGAACCATATAATGGTAAGTGGAAAGATAGCGAATTCCTAACATATGTTCATTGTAAAACTGAATCCGTGTTATTGATTAATTTTTTCAACTACATGTATAATAATCCTTGTGATGTTTTGACTGGTTGGTATTGCTTAAATGAAAATACAAATATATATCTTAATAATAAAATTATAAAAATAAAAGATATTAATATAGGTGATAATATTGGAAAATATGGCACAGTAAAAAATAAAGTATATACAGGAATCAAAAAAAATTACGTATTAAAAACATCATTCGGAAGTATAATTCAATGTTCTGATGACCATATATTTCCTATATATAAAAAACTTAAAAATAAATATAAAGGAAAAAACACTTTATTAAATGATTGTTCAGACGAAACAGTAAATAAAATTATTCATTTGAATAAAGATAATGATGTGTATCTCCAAATAGATAAACATAACAATACAAACAAAACATTAACATATAAAAATTATATAAAATATAATATACAACAACTTATTGATAGAGGATTAAATCTTTATATATCAGATGACAAATTAAAAGAACGTCTATTTGAAAAATATCCTGATGTTATAAAAAATAGAATATTCGATAAAATAAATAAAAGATATTGGAAAACAACGAATTTATGGAATACCGATAATTTAAAAGATATTTTACATATTAGTGATATATATAACTTAATAACGGATAGTATATCTGTTATATTTAATAAAAATAAGTATGAAATAAACATTAACAAACCTATAGATATCGATGACTTGTATTTATTAGGTATGATATATACTGATGGTCACATTACAAGTAAATCTGAAATGGGTATATCAAATACCAATATAGGTATTTTGAAAAAATGTATGAAAATTTCTAATAAATACAGAACATCAAAATATAGAAACGTTGATGATATTAAAAAACATATCAACATTGATAATTCACCAAACCCACAATATCTTATATTATTATCTTTTTTTAATGAAATAGGACTTCTAAAGCATCTTATATATAACAAAGAAAATAAAAAAAATATATCAATTGAGTTACTATCACAACTATCATATGAACAATTTATATTTTTTCTGTCTGGTATGATTGATGGCGATGGTTCTGTTTGTAAAAATTACATATCATTATGTAATTACAATAATGATATAGATAATATATCAACATTATCGTCTTATAATGGATTGATACCAATAATCAACAAAAAAAGAACTGTGGTATCTTTTAATTATAGTATCGATGCTAACAAAGAACATTGTGATGATATTAGAAAAATAATAAGACATGATAAAAAAAATAAGGTTGTGTTTTCAAATATAAGCAAAAAAAATAGAAAAAGTAATAATATAAAATACATGGAGTATGATGATTTTATTTTACAAAAAATAGTTGATATCAATGAAAACGGATCATCTAAAATGTTTGATATTGAGACGACATCACATTATTTTAATTGTAATAATGGTATAAAAACGCATAATTGTGAGTCCTTTGACCTTGTATATCTTATTAATCGCACAAAGGAATTATTTGGTGATAATAATAATGTATATAAGAAGTTATCACCTATTGGCGTAGTTAGAACCTGGATGTCTAAGGATGATAAGCATACCAATATAGATATAGCCGGTGTTACGATACTTGATTATATTAATATCTATAAATGGTATTCTGCATCAAAATTAGCCAGTTACAAACTTGATTTCGTCTGTTTGACTGAGCTTGGAAAGGGTAAAATCGATTATTCAGAATATAAGAATCTTAATAATTTATGTAAAGAAAACTGGGACTTATATGTTGAATATAATATAATTGATGCATATAGAGTGGTAGAATTAGAAGAAAAGCTTGGTTACATTAAGTTAGTGCAATCATTATCTCTTTTGTGTAAAGCACCAATGAAATATTATCACACAATGACCATGCTGATTGAAGGATTGCTGTTAACATACTTCAGGCGCAACGATTTATGCGCTCCCCGTTTCTATGGTGGTATGCAGGAGTCCTTTCCAGCGGCCTATGTCAAAGAGCCACAAAAAGGAATGTTCGATTGGGTGGTTGACCTGGACATAACAAGTTCATATCCCACTGCAATCATAACGCTTAATATGTCACCTGAAACCTACTATGGTCGTATAATAGGAATGACGGAGGAGGAGGTTATGACATATACCTCAAAACGTGAATTTATACCATTTGACATCATATTAGACCGCGGGAAGATAAGAATAACAGGCGCTAAACTGAACACCTTCAATAACGCATTAAAGAAACGACTATTATCCATTGCTCCTTGTGGTTCCGTGTTCACTACCAATAGACCGGGTATTATTGCTGAGGTAGAACGCCAGTTATTTAAAAAGAGAATTGGTATTAAGAGGAAACGAGCTAAACTAATAAAATCATTACCAGATTTAAGAGACGACACATTACGAAAGTCGAAAGTTAAAATAGACCAGTATTTCTCAACACAGTGGGCATTAAAAATCGTATTAAATGCTACATTCGGAATAACCAGTGTTCCTTATAGCAGGTATTTCAATGTGAACTTATCAGAAGCTATAACCTCCTGTGGCCGTTTCACAATTAAAGAAGGAGAAAGATTTGTAAATAAGTTGTTAAATAATCCAAATGATGATATAGTGTCCATATTGAATAAAATACAAAAGGAAGTGGGTGAATTATAATGGCAATAAAAGCAACCGAATATAATGGTACAACAACCTTACGTTGTACCCGTTGTGGTGAACTCTTGAATGTTGAAAATAAGGATGCTAGAGATGCGTATCATAAGATTAATGCATTCAGAGCCCTACATGAGCATTTGGAGCAGTATAAGAGTATTAGGGGGAATGTATAATGGATAGACTTTATGACATGAAATTACATGATACAATTGAATTTGAACGTTGGTATGTTACAAGGGTTCCAGGTGGTTGGATATATTTAAATATAAGCGGTGGTTCAGCCGTTTTTGTGCCATATACTAAAGTTTAAAGGAGAATAGAATGAAAAAAGAAAATTTTGTGAAAACCATAGAATGTTTACTCGCACAAGATGAAGTAAATGCGGAATTTGAGCGAGCATTGGTACCATTTTTTGATAATTATTTAGTGCCTACTTTGACCAGTAAACTTCAAGGTGATATTATCAGTATATTAGAAGATGAACTAAATGATAAATATGAAACAATATCATGGTGGTTATATGATTCACCGGAAGCTGGTAATAATAAAGCATGTAGTTATGTTGATGATGGTGATGTTAGAATACCCTTGGAGACACCAGAACAACTATATGATTTTCTAAAGGATAATAATGAATAAAAATAATTTCTAAAGGATAAAAATATGATAACAGTAAAGGAGACTAAGAATGTAGGGGATATAAGAGATTATGTCCTCTACATTTGACGATTGACACTGATTCCCTTTTTATTAATCTTGGTGAATTTATGGATATTCATATAGGTAAATCCTGGAGAAACATGACTCAGGAAAGGATTATCTATTATATCCAGAAGATATCAGCAGTAATTGCAAACCATGTGGATGAAAGAGCATATAAAGAGACCCAACGCAAGATGTATAATTCTGCCGAAACGGATTTTAGGATAAAGTTTAAGCAGGAGATTATAGCAAAAAATATACTGTTTGTAAAGAAAAAGAAGTATTCTTTTTGGTGTGTAGATATAGATGGTCAAAGTGTGGACAAATTGGAGACAACTGGACTTGAAGTGATACGTTCAGAGACCCCAAGCGCAGTAAAGCCACGTCTTAAAAATATAATGGAAATGATACTAAAGAATAAATCGGAAGATGAAATAACCAAGACAATAGAATTATATAAGAAAGAATTGATGGATGTGTATCCAGAGGAAATATCAGTAAATACAAGTGTCTCAACCATGGATAAGTATATTAAGCCATCCGGTACTATTAAGGGTACACCATGGCATATAAAAGGGGTGTATAACTATAGAAGATTATTGAATATGCTTAAAATAAAGGACAAGTATGAGGATATACATGAAGGTGATAAAACAAAGGTAGTCTATGTTATGAAAAATCAGTTTGGTATTGAAACGATAACATTTATCAGGTGGCCAGTTGAATTTAATGAACTGATACAGATAGATAAAATGAAAATGATTGATAAGTATTTCATTAACAAAGTCAAGATATTACTGGAACCCATGAACAAGATTGACCTATTGGAATCATCAAACAAGATGGCCCTGGATTCATTTTTTGGATAAGAGGTTAATTGAACAGTGATAGCGCTAAATCATCATCTATTTTACCAGACCATACTATATAGTAATATTTTTTACATTTGAGCGCTACTTCAAATTCATTATATTTACTACCATTAAGTAAAGTGGTTAAATTATTTTTATTGTAGTCTTTAATTAATTTGTTTAATTCTTTTTCTGCTTTTTCTAAAACATCAGCTTCAATATCATCATGGTCAAGTCCAATGTAATTATCATCATATTCATGTTCAAATTTATACTTTTTTATTACATCATTTATGAACATCGTTAATGCTATTTTATTCCATAAAATAGTGTAATTACCAGAAACATTTTTATATTCAAAATCATAGTCACGCTGAAGTCTTACATATATATCAGCAATTTTACTACTCCATAAGTATTTGTAACCATTTACAGGGAAAATTATATATGGCCTTCCATAATGATGTGTATAATTTTCATCACCAGAGCAAAACACACCTTCTGTCCTTGGATTCCAACCATGATACTTTTTGAATACCTTACCAATATATTCATGTGCTTCCGCTGACGTATCCTTAGGTTTTCTGTCTGAACGAGGCGTTTTAATACCCATGTCACCTAAACTACTTGTTACTCCCCGGTATAGGAAGTGCTTAGATGGTTTGATTTCCTTTAAGAATTCACTACAGTCACGCTTAACCAATTCAGTGAATTCCTCAATGGTTTCAATTTTGCTTTCATTCAGATACATATCTATCTTATTGGTTATATTCATATTAACTCACCGAATCCACAAAAGTAATAGCACATTGCTTTGCTTGTGCATTTGTTTTTATAGTAAAATCAGGCTCATATACACCATTATCCCAGTCCCATGTTCCATCAGGTAGTTTCGGGAATGTAACCTTTTTGGCCGCTGAATCTCCTTCAATTTTATCACCTACCTTAAATCCATATACTGCCCTATGGCTCCAGCCCCACCACGCACCCGTAGCTTCTGATTTCCCTATAGACTGTACTGAATGACTTGGCCTTGCCTTTTCACTTTTAATAAGCAACCAGTCCTGAAATCTTACCTTTGGTTTATCATTAGCGTACCGTGGTAAGTTCTTAAATGTTCTGTCTTTTGGTTGTACTTCTGTTTCATGATATAACGTAAGATGCTTATTTTTCATCCTATTTGTTTTAGGATTAAGTGCCTTTTCCTTATGCTTGAGTATCATAGGTACCTGAAATGTGTTATCTTTCTTTACAAATTCTTTAAATTTCATTATACCCCTTATGTTGGTTTTGGTTACAGTATTCTCACACCCCACGTTAACCAACATTACCGATGTGGTAACCAACAAATTTACTTATACAGTGAACGTTTCAGGTCAAATTCATTTTCTATATTCCAACTAATATAATAATACTTTTTACATTTAAGTACTAACTCATAATTACTATAAACTGTTAAATATTTGGTTAAATTATTATTTGAATAGTTTTTGATTAAGATATTTAATTCATTATCCGCTTTGAATAATAGGTCATTTTCATCCTCGGAGTTATAATCAAATTCCATCATAAAGGTACATAATTTATCTTCATCCCATAAAACACTAAAGTCTGTATAATGACCGTCATATTTCATATATTTTTCTTCTTCCATGCATGAGTATAAATCATTTATATCATCACTCCATAAATATTTGTAACCATCTACAGGGAAAACTATGTATGTATCACCATAACTGCTTGCATCGCCTACATCACCAAAACAAAACACACCTTCCTTTCTTGCATTCCAACCATGATATTTCTTGAATAATTTACCAAGATAATTATGACCTGCTAATGACATATCTTTGGGTTCTCTGTCAGGACGAGGTGTTTTAATACCCATCTTACCAACACCTGATATTCCCCTGTATACGAATCTTTTTGATTGTTTGATTTCTTTTAGGAATTTAGAGCAATCACGCTTAACCAATTCAGAGAATTCTCCAATGGTTTCAATTTTGGCTTCATTCAGATACATGTCTATTTTATTGGTTATATTCATTATCCAGCTATTTTCGTTCCCTTACCGTTATACTGTTGACCTTTACCTGTTCCAAGGCCTTTGCCGACCTTTTTAAAGCATTTTGTACACATGTTTGCCCACGGACCCATGGTAGTTGCACCATCAACCCATCCATCTTTAAGTGACCCACCGCAAATATCACACTTCTTTGGTATTGGCCCCATCCATTTTTTAGCTTCTTTTGCCTCTGCGATATATTCATTAAATTTCATGATGTGTCTCCTATGTTCTTTTTTTAGCTTCCAATTCAGCTGTTATCCATGCTTTAGCTACATGATTGGTAATAGGTCTTTTTACCATTTTAGTCACTTGTTTCCATACTTTTTTGAATACATCCTCATGTGCATCATTATTATCAACAACTATAAAACTATTTCCACCAAATAGGGACTGAAATTTACCTATATTTTGCTGCACTTGATAATAATTTTTCTCAATTACATCAGTTGATAATTTTCGGTCACGTTCACGGTTTCTTTGCTGAGCTACTTCAAGGGAAGTATTAACAAAAATCATATAAGTATCATATCCTAGTGATTCTAGTTCTGCTTTTTGTCTTGTTATGTTATTATAATGTCTACCTGTTCCATCAATAACAAGACCTAAACGACCTTTGAGATATCCTTCCTTGAATTTAGCTGTTAACTTTTTTGCTCCTTTTCGTATTACATCCTTTTCCTTGGTCTGCCCAGGTGTATTTGTTAACATATTTGCCAAGTGTTCTTTGTGCAATATCTTCAAGGTATGTTCAAACTCTTTATCAGAATTGACCAATTTAAGTCCATGTCCACCGGTTGTTCTGCCAGCAACATATGATTTTCCGCTACCGCTTCCACCACACATAAAGACGGCCTTAAATATACTAGGGTCATATACGCCTTCTAATAGATAATCTTCAAATCGCATTGGTTTATCTCCTTCCATTGTATAGTACTTTAATTACATTGAATTCCATTGCTTCTAATATAAACTCTTT
>Ga0222683_1000755_pt1 | contig 9595 bp, 10 predicted proteins | sample AntAcemetage1073_FD_179841 | JGI IMG/M metagenome (GOLD analysis project Ga0222683, IMG submission 179841) | Saline water microbial communities from Ace Lake, Antarctica - #1073 | ecosystem: Environmental > Aquatic > Non-marine Saline and Alkaline > Saline | place: Antarctica: Ace Lake... | reverse complement strand
GTGGTAGCTGTTAAGGCTATGACAATCACTTCAAAGAACTCACAAGAACTACATAAAACATTAACGGCAGTTGCAGGGAAAAGCAAAGAATACGCAACAATAAAGGCCGTTGATAGAATAGACGAAGTTAAGAAAGTTGTTCAAACACCTAAGCCGGAAGAGGTTGAGGAAAAAGACGGAAAAGAGGATATGTTCTTATGAAATTAACCGATAAAAAAATAGCAAATATCGCATATAACGCAGTGAATAACTGGAGCATGTCTGGTCCATATAGAGAAAAGACTGCTGATAAAATACTAAATATTAAGTTCCTTGATGGAGAGCAATGGCAATATTTCTCCAGGAGAACACAAAAATTTACCGAGCTAGTGCCAGCGGAGAATGTTCCAAAGGTTACAGCCAATATGTTTGTTCCTTATGCCGAGTCAGTTAAATCAAAAATACTATCAATGAATCCTTCTCCGGTAGTTGTTGCTAAGACTAGAGACTGGTCTGATGTAACGCTAGCACTTAATTATCAGAAAATGTTCCAGGGTATTCTGGAGAATATAAACTTTAAAGACAAGATGCAGGATCTTATTGATGTACAGCTAGTATGCGCTGGAGTATTCTTGCTTCCGTACTGGAATAAAGACATTGACGATATTGACGTAGAGGTTATAGGCGACATAGCTTCTTACTCTGATCCATTAGCTAAAGATCCGAAGAAAATGAGATATTCTTGTTTCTTTGATGTTATGAGCACCGAGTATATTAACGAGAAATATAAGAAGAAATATTCTGCCGATAAACTAGAGAACGCTATGGATGGATGGTACTTGGATATCTATAAAGAGCTTCAAGGTCTTGGGGATAAACGTAATGGCAAAAGAACTGGTGTCTCAAACAATATCGAGATTAATGATGCGACTATGATCGTTAAAGTTTTCTACAAAGATGGTAAGGTCAATAAAATGGCTATTGTGGCTAATATGTTTAGAGGTCAGCCTGAGGTGCTAGAAACTATCACTTTAGAAGCAGAGCTAATATATATACCATACTACAGAAACTTCTTCTCTAAGCAGGGAAGAACGCCTTTAACTGGACTAAGAAGTGTCCAGCGTGACATTAACCAAATGTTAACCAGATCTAAATATGATTTTTCAAAAAGAGAAAAAATGCTTATTGATGAAAACTCAATAGAGCTATCGCAGGATATAGATACTTTTGATATGGCCGGAGATGAGATTGTTAGGTATACGTCTAAGATACCTGGCCAGTTGCCTGTTAAATGGGATCCTTCTCATCCAAAGACTATGGATTTTAATATGTGGATTAGGATGTGGGGAGAAGCTGGCGGACAGTCAGAAGCTTCAAGAGGGAATTCTCCAACATCTCAAGCTAGTGGGAATCTTACTGCTATGCTTATCGACCAGGATGAAACTAAAATCGGTAACGCTAAATCAAACCTACAAGTTGGGTTTAAGTTTTTATTTAAAGAGATGATGAAAGTTATTCATAAAAATTATTCTAACGAGAGAGTTGTTACTATTATGGGCCGAGAGCGTGGATGGCAGTCTTATTCTTATTCAATGTTTAAGGACAAAGATCTTAATAAGTTTGATGTTTCGGTTAACATAGGCGAGTCTATGCCTAATACGCCAATGGCCAGGCTGGACATGGCTCTTAAAATAGCTCAGTTTGGATTGTATAACGATATGCCTAATCCTTTTGAGAAGTTAAGAGATCTAGCTGGTCTTACTATGTATGAATTTGATGTTATTGATCAACATACGGATAAACAAAACTATGAGATAGAGCAAATAATCAAAGCTGGATCGGGAGATCCTATGCCTGGCGTATCTGTTACTGATGACCAGTTCAAACACGTTGGAGTCTTGATAAAGTTTATTAACACTAGAGACTTCGCAGATTTAGGCGAAGATAAGCAACAGTTAATATTTGCTCACCTGGGACAACACCAGGAGATTATTACGAAGATGGTTCCTCCTGCTCCAACGCAAGGGACTGTTGATCCTCAGGCACAGCAAAATGGGCAAGGTCCGAACATGAAACAATCCCCACAACAGGGGCAAGGCACTGTTCCGAAGCCAGCGTAGTGTATACATTCGAGTAAATAATTGTTATATTGGAAATGATTAAGTTAATAACGGAGGCAAGACATGACAGGCAAAAAAAAAGACGATAAAGAAAATAACAACGAAGAAAATAATAATGAGGATGGTGACGATAAAGATATACTTGACGAGTTGCTAGATGGAGTTGGTGACGATGCTGATGATGAATCAGAAGAAGACAACAATGACGATAGTGATGCTGATGATAAAGGGGAGGATGACAAACCTGTATCAATGAAAGAGCTTAAGAAGCTATTGGAAAGTTCTGGTAAAAGTGGGACTGATCTGGAGAAGTTCAAAACAGAAATGCTTGGGACTATGAAAGATATGTTAACTCCTTTGCTAGCTGGACAAAAGCAGATAGAGCTAAAGAAAACTGTTTTAGATTTCGAGGTAAAGGTTAAAGCTGAGCTTCCGGGGTTTGAGGTAGATATGGATATGCTTGAGTATCATCTTAGTTCTGGAAAGAATAGGAAAGATGCTTTGAAAATCCAAGTCGATGCTGAGAAAAAAAGAGCTAAGGCTTATGGGTTCGAGAAAGAAGAAGGTAGTGATGGTTATGATGGTGGTGGTGATCCTGCTGAGTTGAAGGATTTTGATCCTACTTATCACAAGAAAAACGCTAAAGAATTTAAGAAACTGCCGAAAGACGAAAGACAAAAGTATTTTACGAAGTTGGCGAACTTTGTAAGGTCAAACAAAAAACGATAAAGGGGTAAACGATGACTACATTAAATTTTAACACAAGTTCAAACGCTGGTTCAGTTGTAGAAGTATGGTCTGACCAGGCTATTGATGATAGAAGAGAGATGGCTATTTTTGAATATCTTAAGGATTATTCAAACGCTATCGTGAGACAAGATGATCCAGGATTAAGAACTAAATATCCTAGCCCAAGCGAAGCATATAAAATGACTTACCATAACAAAGCTAAATTAATTGGTGCTGGTGTAACTAATCAGGCTTCATTGACTGGTAAAGAAGAAAAAGTAAGAAAAAATACTTTTAGTTATACAGCTCAGTTCAGAAGACATGCTGTTGCGAATGATGAGTATATTCCTAATGCTGATATCTCTGAAGCAGATTATATGTTGGACCAAAGATCTTTGCTTTCCGAATGGAACGCAAACGATAAACAGAATCAAGATATTTCAAGAATGATGAGCGGTGCTGTTTTAAAATCATACGGTAATGGTGCTGTAGGAGCGTTTGCTTCTATCACTTCTTCTCATATTTTAGATGACGATACATTCGTTGTTCTAAAGAAAACTTTGGCTCGCTATAATGCTTCTCCAGTTTGGATGTCAGATGACTCAGAAAACGGTAATAGCTTTAGGGGATATGTAATGTTAGTTGATGAGACTGTTGCTGAAGCCATGATAGCTTCTACTGACTTCTCAGCTTTCCTTGATACATATTTTGAAGGTCATGGATGGGAATCTCCGTTAGCAAAAATTGCTTATGGTAAAAAACAGAATATGGCAATCATACCTGTTGAGCCAAGAGTAGGGTTTGGTTCTCCATTAAGACCTGAACTTATAATTGCTAAAGATACTGCATCTTTAGCTAACAGTGCTAATGTAGACTTAACAGTTGGTCTTCCAACTTATGATCCAGATACAGGCACTTATGATGATTACACTAATGACACTTCTGGTGTTATTGAGTTTACTCAGTATCTTACTGACTACATGGCTTCTGCTGGAGCTACTAGTGCTGGAGTTCTTTGTAAGATAGTTCAAGCTGATGGTACATTAATTTCTGGGATAACTATTAAATTAGGTTCTAGTGCAACTTCGTACACTATTAACGTAGCAAACGCTTCTGGTGATGCTATCGTTCTTAAGGCAGGAGATAAGATAATTGTTCTTAGTTCTGCTGTAATGGCTCTTGGTGCAAATGCTTATATTTCTCACCAATCAGCTCCATATTTTACTGGTCAAAATTATGATTATAACTTTGAGCAAGGTATTGGGGTTAACTATTGGGAAGGTGGAGTTCTGGTAAAAGATACTCAGAACATTGCGAACAATATTGTTATTGATTTCGTTTACGCATCGTAAGATTTGTTAAGACCAGTATTGCCAAGATAAGATTGATAATAGATAAACCGACAGGGTAGTCTTAGCGCTACCCTGATTAACCTAAAGGGAGTTGACCATGAACAATTACTTAGTTAAATTTACAGGATATATGCTTCCCTCAGGAAGACAGATGGCTGTTGAAGGAGTTAATATAACTGTTTCTCCTGGAAAAATAGTTGTTGATTGTTTTGAGGAATTAAAAGCAAAGGGAGCGCTTGATCCATATAGCGCAAAGTTTAAAGAAAAACTTGTTAGCTTATATGCAACGTTAATTTTGAATTATAAATTTGAACCTTATTTTTCTTTAGAAAAAGCAAAGTTTATAATGATTGATACTAGAAATGATGATATCCTTTTGGCTCTTCAAGAATTACAGAATTCTAAAGAAGAAGCCATGATAAAAGAAATGCAGAACAAACAATCAGATTTGCGTGTAAAAATGGGATCAGATGTAGAGTCACTTAGACAGATGCTTGTTACTGCTATGCTTAAGAATAAGGGTGCTGTTTCTAAGGACGAGATGTTTATATTTAAACAAGAATCCGTGTTGAAAACAAGTCCTGAGATGCCTATGACTGACAGACTAACTGTTGAAAAAGAAATAGCATCTGCTCAAGCTAGACTAGAAACTTATAAAAGTAAGTTAGCTAGAGAAGAAGCAGGTATCGCAGAAAAGGTTTCTGAATTAAAAGCTACTAGAGAAGAAGACATTAAAGATGTTGGAACTGAGTATTTAAAAGTTATCAATAAGCTTAAAGCTGATAATGATGAAAAGCTTAATGCTAAATCTGATGCGCTAGTTGCAAGAAGAGATGCTGAGCTTAATATTATTCAGAAGGTTATAGAGATGGACATTGAGCTTCCAGACTCTCCTCTTGAAAAGTTACTTGATGATATGACAGTTGCAGAGCTTAAGGAGCTAGCTGTTAAGTATGAGATCGAGCTTACTGAAACTTTAAAAGATAAAATAGTCGATCAGATTATCGCTTCTAAAAAGTATGAAGCATAAGCTACTCTCTCTTCTATTAGGATTTTTAATAACAGCCGGGCTTTCTTTCCCGGCTGTTTCTTTCGACCTTTCTCACTATAACGACAACAGCACTTTTTATAAGCTATACGGAGCTTCTTTCGATGCTTCTGATGATTACCATAAGAGTTATGTCTCCGGAGAGTATTACGAGTCATCTAGCACGACTAGATTGGACATCTATGCTGGAGTTGATTGGAATTTAAAGGCCAAGATAGTTCCTTTTGTTTTCACTAACTACTTTTATCACAATAGAATGAATTCTGATTATTTAAGAACAGGTATCGGATCTTACTATATGCTTGATGATTTATTCTTCACTCATAAGATAAGCCTGGCTCTAGTATCAGAAACAGGGAAAAGTGACATAATGTTGTCATGGAGGTATAAGGCATGGAAGGATTTCAAAGAGTTTGGGTTTAAATATACGGCAACTCTTATTGAGCGAGACTTTACGTCTAAGTCAGAAATTTACTTTAATATAAACAAAAACATAAAAGCACAACTTACGGCCCATAACGTATATAGCAACAGAGGCCAGGACAATACGCTAACGTTTGGATTAAGCTTCAAATTCTAGCATAGTCTTGGGTATTCACTAAAAATTTGCGATAATGAAAGTAATGAAATAATCTAAGGAGTTTATTATGACTAATGGAAATAAGGAAGTAGTTGATGTTGTTAATGTTGTACTTACAAGTGATTATACTGTAGAACCAATATATTATGGTAGCAGGATGCTTATCTGTAGAGGACTTTATTTTAGCACTGGAGGAACACTGAAGTTTACCAATAGCGTAGGAGATGCAAAAACACTTACTGTTGTTGCTGGCCAGATGGATATTAGCGGAGTTCAGAAAATACTAAGCACTTCTAACGGAACTACTGTTGGCGCAATAACTATATTATACGGATAAAGTAATCGTGTTTAAAAAGGCGATACTTTTATTTTTATTTAGTTTCCTATTCGGAGCTTATGTAAAAGAGTTTCTTCCTAGTGCAGATTTTTATGCTGGAGAAGAATTTGTAGAAGTTTCTTTTTTTGGACAAGTAATATCTGCCAATACTTCAATAGATTTAGTTGTAGGCGGTATCGGAGGCTACGCTTCAATAGAATATAACATACCGAACATAGCCTCTCTGAATGTTGAGTGGAGAGATGGAAGATCTTACGGAATATCAAATATCGAAATGATCAACGGAAAAACTATTACAGATTTTCCCGGAAGCAGAGCTTATATAACTATTCCTAATTATAGCGCAAGCGACATTTATATTACCGGAAACATTCTCACTAGGCGTATTCCTAGCATAGAAAATATGTGGGAGCAGTTTACTGTTGCCGGAGAACTTGTAGCGTCTTCTAATGTTAGCTCAAACTATGCAAATATTGGAGATCCTATCAACATGGAAGGATATACAAGGGCCGGAATTTATGTTGACTATACGTCAAATGACAGTCTTACTCTAAATATAAAAGTTGTCGGCCTGTCTTCGTTAGATTCCGGAGAGTACGAATTATACGGAGTAAGGACAAGACAGCTAACCGACACTGGCTATTCTAAGGTTTATTACGAGTTCGACATAGGAACGCTTCCATACATACAATTAAAGACCAAGGTGGACAGCTTAGGATCTTCTCCTGGAGAATTAACAGTTAGCATAAGCAAGAAATGGAGAAACTAGATGGTCGGGTGGGTTCCGAACGAAGATGAGCTAAGGGACATTATAGAAAAATACCTCACTGCATATCTACATCTAGACCAGACAACACCACAAAGCATAATCAATGGCAGTGCTTCTGTAATAGCACCTACTAGCGATTTACATATAGCTAATAAATATTACGTTGATTCTAATGTCGATTTAGATGGTGGATTTGCTAATTCAGTGTATTTAATATCACAAATATCAGATGGAGGTGGGGCATAATGGCTTCAAGAATACAAATAAGAAGAGATACGGAAGCGAATTGGACTTCGGCAAACCCAACATTAGCACAAGGTGAGATGGGAATTGAAACAGATACACTTAAAATAAAAATAGGGGATGGCACTACTGTTTGGACATCATTGGCTTATTATACTACTGCTGGAGGTGTATCTCTTTTACTTGACCAAGACCCTGCTCAAACATTTACTAATGGAACTGTTACTGGTACAGGATTATTAAAAGTAACTTCTGGAGAAGTTGGATTAGATACTACTAATTACTTTGATATAGCTACTGATGATACAGACGATATAACCGAAGGGGCTAATAAGTTTGTAACAGCAACAGATATAACTAATCTTGGCAATTTATCAGGAACTAATACAGGTGATAATACAGTTTGTACTTCTGGAGCAGCAACAACAGCAGTAACATTATTAACACCTAGAGCAATAGCAGGTGTTAGTTTTGATGGAACAGCTAATATATCTTTAAACAATAACGCAATAACTAACGGTGCTGGGTATATAACAAGCTATGTAGACACGACTTATACTGCTGGTGATGATTTGCTACTAACAGGAACAGTATTTAGTAATACTGCTCCTAATATTGTTCAGACTACAGTAACAGGAAATGCTGGAAGTGCTACAGCTTTAGAAACACCTAGAGCAATTAACGGAGTAGACTTTGATGGTTCAGCTCCTATCACAGTTACAGCAGATGCAAATACTCTTAGTGGTACAGAACTAGCTAGTAGCGTAGTAACATCTTCGCTGACAAGCGTAGGAACTATCACAACAGGCGTATGGAACGCAGGAGCAGTTACTTCTAGTGGTGGTATATCAGGTACTACAGGTACGTTTAGTGAGATAAATGTTAATGGCCCATTAACAGCAATAGAATCAACTATGCCGATAATTAAAGCACCCAGCACAGGTAAAACTGTTGCTATTGAGAGCATCAAGGTTAGAGAAGGTGAAAGTGGAGCTTTCGTTGATTTGGTTACAGGGAATAAAGGTTGGCATGGAATGACAGCTATCGGAAATGATGTATATGCTTGTGTTTATAATGGTTCTATCTGGAAGTCTACTGATGGTGGAGCGTTTGTTGACTTGGTTGCAGGGAATACAGGTTGGGTTGGAATGACATCTATAGGCAACGATGTATATGCTTGTGTTTATAATGGTTCTATCTGGAAGTCTACTGATGGTGGAGCGTTTGTTGACTTGGTTGCAGGGAATACAGGTTGGGTTGGAATGACATCTATAGGCAACGATGTATATGCTTGTGTTTATAATGGTTCTATCTGGAAGTCTACTGATGGTGGAGCGTTTGTTGATTTGGTTACAGGGAATAAAAATTGGCTGGAGATAACAGCTATCGGAAATGATTTATATACTTGTATTAATAATGGTTCTATCTGGAAGTCTACTGATGGTGGAGCGTTTGTTGATTTGGTTGCAGGGAATAAAAATTGGCGTGGGATAACAGCTATCGGAAATGATTTATATGCTTGTGTTGAAAATGGTTCTATCTGGAAGTCTACTGATGGTGGAGCTTTCGTTGATTTGGTTACAGGGAATAAAAGTTGGCGTGGGATAACAGCTATCGGCAATGACGTATATGCTAGTGTTAATAATGGTTCTATCTGGAAGTCTACTGATGGTGGAGCTTTCGTTGACTTGGTTGCAGGGACTAAAGCTTGGCGTGGAATGACATCTATTGGCAATGATTTATATGCTTGTGTTTATAATGGTTCTATCTGGAAATCCACCTACACAGCAGATGTTAATGTTGCAGGAGATGTAAGCGTTGGCGGAGATTTAATCACAACAACTAAAACACCAGCTAGTGCTTCTGCTACTGGAACAGCAGGAACAATAGCCTATGATGCTGATTATATTTATGTATGTAGAGCAACAGATACTTGGAAAAGGATTGCAATAGCAACATGGTAATGAAGAAGTTTTTACTAATACTACTATTATCGTTTAGCTAATGTTGTTACAAAATAAGGAGGACAAGATGTCAAATAAAAAAGGTTCATGCGGGAATAAACCCAGAGTAGGTAAAGTTGGAGATAGAAAAGGTCAAGGTATGCGACAAGGTAATAGAAGAAAATAAGGTTAATTTGATAAAAATTAATAAAGAACATACAATATAAAGTAAAGGTGGTAAGCATGGTAGCAAATACAACATTAAGTACAATAGCTGGAGATCAAGGAATAGTGGCGTTAATAGAGATAAGATAGCTTAATGTAGAATAATTTGTGAATAAAATGTACAATAAAAGTATACAAACAAACATTAGGAGTAATAAATGAAAAAATATCTCAGTCTATTAATCATATCGATATTGTTAACAGGATCATTAGGGTTTAGCATAAATCAAACAAGAGTTATCGGGAAAATTATAAGGGCCAGAGAAGGAT
>Ga0222683_1000746_pt1 | contig 9720 bp, 19 predicted proteins | sample AntAcemetage1073_FD_179841 | JGI IMG/M metagenome (GOLD analysis project Ga0222683, IMG submission 179841) | Saline water microbial communities from Ace Lake, Antarctica - #1073 | ecosystem: Environmental > Aquatic > Non-marine Saline and Alkaline > Saline | place: Antarctica: Ace Lake... | reverse complement strand
TATGACAGTGACCGACCATACCGTTACCCCCACGCTTTTCAAACATTGCCTTAGCAGTCCAGCCGGAATGTTTCGATACACAGTCACCGTGTTCGACTTTGAATACATCATTTAATATTAATGTCGAGTTATAAGGTACATAATCAATTTTAAATATGTCAAGCCTGAATTGTCTTGGAATGTCAAAATCTGGCATTTTGCTAAGCTCAGGGGCTCTTGACCACAAATACTGTCTGAGTCTGTCCTCGTGATTTCCTGCTATAAATATAATCTTAGCGTGTGGGGCAGCCTCTCTTATCTCTCCGAGTAGCAGCCTTGTATCATTAATATCATCTTCGAGCGTCCCTCTTAGTTTAGGGTCAATCACGAACTTTGAAATCTGGCTAAAGTCTATTAAGTCTCCGTTGATAACTATTATATCTGGTTTATTATCTTTAATAACTCGTAGAATTAGATTCCAAGTAATTTTATCTTGGAAAGGTACGTGTATATCATTTATTACCAGCACTTTCTTTTTGTCTGGCCCGAGGTCAAGTATATAATAAATGCCATCTTGTTTTAGAAATTTGTTCTTGAATATATCACTGTCTACAGTGTATTGTTTGGGAGTTGTTCGCCCCACTCTCACGCGGTTAACCCCATAAGTCCTACGCATAGCATCTGTGAAGTTGCTCCTGTTCTTATATCCGTATTCCTCAGTCATTAAATCAATAGTCGCATTATCACAAGTCAGATATTCGTCTATTAAACTTTGAGCATCTGCTCTATCAGGTAATAAACTTTCACCCATCTAACCTCCGTAACAAAGTACCTAGTTTGTTTCTTTTGTTAATATGAATGTAAACAAATATTACAACGAATAAGTGTTTGATTGATACACTTTATACAAGGAACCAGTATCATTTTGTAACCAGTTGAATGTTCACGAACTACCATACTTTGTAAACATAGCTGCGAAGATGTATTCAACTGTTGCATAATATGCAACTATTCGATATTTTATGGGTGGTGGGTAGATAGGCCGTATAATGGAAAGCCGCACTCTACCGAGTCATTCCAATCTCACTATATTCACCACCCGGATTATGCCAGTTTGGGGTATGATTGTACCTATATTGGGTAAGAGGGAGGCTGACATAGCGAAGCCATTTAAACGAGGTGCCGCCTCAATACCTCCCAGTTAAAAGAAATGCCCTGAGTTTTTAATTCAGAGCACTATTTATCTATCTAGCTACCAGTATAGCGCTAATCGTAAAAGAATGCAAATGATATTGTTTTGAATAGGGAATCACTTCATTTGTTCACCACCTTTCTAATGGTGTAAACAAAAAAGGCGTTCCACATTGTTGCGGGTAAACAGTAAAACTATCATCGTCCCACCAATTTACGGTGTTCCCTTTATATCGACCAGAACTATTATCTTTTATCAGTTTCAAAGTGTCCCCAATCTTGTAATAGCTATAAAATGAGCCTTCAGTAATCTTTTCTATCACAACTGTTTTGGGGGTATATGCCGTCACTAACCATTGCCCCTCATCATAAGAACAGCCCCCCCCAGAGGTGTAGTCGCAATCATATATACAACCCTTCTTCATTTCTCACCCTTTTTATCTCTATGTTTATTTTGCCATTGCCATTCGCCATAGCTCTGTTTTCTCGGTTTCCCACTGATATATACTAATGCCCTTTTTGCAGGTCTTGATAGTAGCCTATGATGCCTTAAACCGCCCTGTACCTCATCTACAAGCGATTCTCTAGGGTCAATGGGTAAATGTGCTAATCTGTCTCTAAACTCGTTCATTGTGGCACAGACTGCTTCAAAATTGGCACAGTGTCCGACTGTTGTTTGTTGCGATTCCCCACATTCTAACGGTTCTTGCATCCACTCTCCATAATCTAACGGCAATACGTTCTCAATAATCCAGATGTTTTGCTCATAGTTAAATATAATCTCACAAGGGGAATACCATATACATAAATCATTGTGCTTTTTACCATCTTCATACGTGACTTCTACTTTATACAGTATCATTTCACTGTCCTTACAGTTATCATAGCCAATCCAAATTGAATAGCAATCTCCCTTGTTGACATACCTGCTGCCCTGAGTTCGAGTATTTTCTTATTCCGTTCCGGTATAGCACTGCGTTTCCATCTACTAGGCACAACTTCTTCTTTTAATACACCCCCCGATTCTAGTATTCTTTTTCTTTCTTTCTCAGCTTTATGTTCTCTTAATAGTTTGTTAAACTGGGCTGGTGATAAATCTTCAAGGCAAAAACCCTCATTCCTGTATGGACAAACCCCTTTTCTGTTCTTTAAACACTTTCCCTTATACCCTAACATTTTAGCTCTATCACATCCAGTGTCTTGATAATAGCAACAGTCCTGTTTTTTATATCTCCCCATTATTTAACCCTCTTTTGTTTATAAGGTGTTTGGCTCAGGTCCTTGTTTAGATTATCTATTTTTACCATATCATCTGGGTATGGATTGGTTGGTTTTTGCTTTGGCGTTGGTATCGATATATGAACCCCGTATTTCTTGAATTGCCACTTATCAAGTTTCTTTAAGCTCTTTGGATGTTCTTTTAAAAGTAATTCATAAACTATCATATCAGCCTCTTAAAACTGATAACCCAAACATACGGATTAATTCTCCAACTGTAACCACTTTTTGAAGATAATGAATTCCAAGTATTAGCAAACCCTGCCTTATATGTCGTTAATGGCAATAAGTTTTTAAACGCCATTGCTTCTTCTTTATGCCATATTACATCCGACACCCCTTCTGCTTTCGCTTCTTCTTCCGTAATATCCTGTACTCTCTGGACTTTAATATCTGTTATTTCAAGAGTTATTCTTGATACCCAGCTGGGCATATGAATTGATGGTCTCTGCTTTCCTTTATCATCACCACAATTAGTCGGAGCATCACCCAACGTATCGAAGTACCAGATTGGACCACCGACTGGAACTTCTCTCGGAGGTAAATCATCAAATATAGCCATAGTCGCCCAAATTTCCCTCACCCATAGTTTATCGCCAATTTGATACTTTGAAAGATGTTTTGACTCATCGTAATTAAACCAAACCCCTTTATTTCCAAATTGCAATAATTTAAGCCTCCTGTTACTGCTCCTGTCCATTTCTGTAATTATGAATGGCTGTGGGTCTATAATTCTTCGTGTCTGCGTTTTCTTTCCGTCAAGTATAGCTTTTACCATTTTTGTATTCATCAGTATTGGTTTATTCATTATTTCTCCACCTTTCTAATGATTCTTTTAAATCCTTGCTCTATTCTTATTGCTCTAACTATATCTAATAATTCTTGTTTGGTATGTTTGTTGCCTTTGATTTTAACGTGTTCCATATCGTGTTCGTTCCGTGTAATACAAATAATATTAAATGGGTCGGTTAGTAATTGTCCCTCTCTGCCGTCTATGTGATGACATTCTACGTTATAGGCTCCGGATAACTCGCTCTTATTCTCACACAATATCAACAGCTTGGTTTTTAGCTTACTGTATTCCCTTAGCTCTTTAGAGTGTTTGGTACTGACTGACTTAATATAGCTTTTTTTCATATCATTTACTATTGCTTATTTCTGTTAATGTTAAATAGATTCTTGGTCGGTCTCCGTAAATCTTACTTGCTGTTATCGACACTATCTGGCTGTCATCGTGCCAGAGATAATGATTCCCTGCGTCAAGTAGTGTTTTAATGTAATTGTCCGTATCGGGCTTGCAAACAGGGTAGATTGTCTTCTTGGGCTTGCTGACAGGCTTTGCACAGACAAACACCACCGTCAAAGCTAAGGGCTTTTTTGCAGGATATGGAGGGGCTTGATAGTGCTGAACAATCTCATATCTGATAACATCCTCAGCGATTGCCGTTTTTGCAGGTGTAAAGCTATGGACTTTGCCATTGTTTACCACTGTCCTTGCTCTTGCTTTTGCTACCGGCTCTGTATATATCGTTAAGGTAATCACTATTCCACTCCTGCTATCTTTTTGAGTTTGGCTATTAATACTTTTTCTGCTTTATGTGTATCCGGACTTGCAGAATATCTTGTTTTGTCTGCGATTTCCATTGCCCTCATACAGATATATGCCTCTTCTTTGTTTAGACTTGGTTGCTGCTCCGCTTGCTCAACAATATCCTCAATAGCACCCCTCAATTCGTTCATTAGTTCTGTTATTCTCTGTTTTACACTAGGTAATTCTTTCACTATTCCACTCCTGCTATCTTTTTGAGTTTGGCTAACTCTGCCAGTAGCTCGGTTTCTACTTTCTGGCACGATATTAATTGTAGATTAGCGGCTTCTTTTATAGTCTCCTTTAGCTCATAAAAAGAATATTTATTAGTCAGAGATGCACATAACATTTCTTCCCTATTTATCAGTTTCATTTTACTCATATCCTTGTTTCCTTTTTATTTTTTGCTTTTCTTATTTCTTCACAGGCTCCTATAAGTGTATCATTGTGAACCTGTACTCTGTGGCGTAAATATTGCGCCTGTGTCATATTCCGTTTCTCACATCCAAGACAATAGAATCTACGTTCTTTCATTAGTTAACTCCTCTTTTAATCTGTCCAGTTTAATCTTTCGCCATCTTGCCCAGCTTGCAGGATAAGGAAATATTATTTTTGTCTGCTCACTTGTTATATCTGAATCAACTGTTTCTTCTATAATCTTTTCCATAGCCGCTTCTTCCTCTACTTCTGTATGTGGTCTAGCCATTATTCTGAAATACTTATTGATTGCCTGTATGCGTTCTGCACTTTCTTCTATAGCAATCCCCAACTGGGGATCCACTCCGAACTTTTCGATAACCTTTTTATATAATTCTTCTTCGGTCATATTCCTAATTCCTTTTTAAGAGTTTCAAAATTATCAGCTAATTTATACAAGAAAACCGCTAACGTACTCCCTTTATAGCCATATTCTCTGTCAATTTGTTCTGCCCATAACTTAAAATGAGATGGGTAATAATTTGGTGCGAATAGTTTATTTACCATCTCTCTCTTATCCTGTTCAGCCTTTCGTATTAACTCCACATTGTGTTTTATAAGACTATTAACTTGTAATTTGAGTGCGTCGCTACCCTGTAAAGCCTCATCACCTTCTGGTACTCTAACAAACTTAACAGGCTTATTATCTATAACTATTTCTATTGTGTCTACTCTCTCTTTCATTTTATCTCCTCTAACAATGTAAATACTGGGACTATACCCGTGCCAAAACAACTGCAACAGTTTTCCTTAGAAGTGTCCTCACCGTTATTCTCACTGTTTATAAAATAACCAACTCCGTCACAGTCTTTGCACGTAACTTCTGTTCTTTTATATATATCCCCTCCACCTATAACCTTTTGTACTTGAGCATCTAACATCCATTCAAGCCAAGTACGCTTATCACCACTGCCTTCCTGCTCAAAGTATTCATTCCCTGCTTTGTCCATCTCTTCCGGTGTTAATCTTAACATTTTATCTCCTTTATACTGTGCCATAGAATTTATGGTCTTTCCACGTTAGTCTTATTTTATTAAATGTATCATCAGAATCGCCAGTTGTCCTTGATTTGTGCTGTTTGAATATTGTTATTCCGTCATCTTCTGGTTTATGATTATCGTTTATTTCCGGTCGGAACAATGTCCAGATGCCATCGGCTTCTTGTTCGATTGACCCCGATTCTTTCATATATGATTGGTGTGGAACAGGGTAAGACTTTCCAGAGCCTTCTAATCCGCCCCTTCTGCTGTCTAGGATTTGTCTATTAAACTGGCTAAGAGCTAATACAGGGATGTTATATTCTCTTGCCAACTGCTTTAACGAGTGGATTATATAGTTCATTCGCTCACAAGGGGATGACCCCAATCTTCTGTCAAAAAACTCTGGCAATACTGTCAAATAATCAACAACAACTAACCTAATCTTTCTCTCTGCGTGGTCTAGTGTCGCTCTTATCTGTTGTATGGATGCCGGTATAAATAACTGGTTAAACGGTAATTCACTTACCATCCCCCCGATATTCATAATCTTAGTAAGTTCGTCCTCTGTTAATGTCTCTTTTGTTCTTAATCTAAGGCCTGATATTCCTGTTTCAATAGAGATAATCCTTTGAGCCACCTGTTCTTCTAACATTTCTAAGGAAGCCAACAATACAGGGTAGTCTTTCTTTGCCAGCCATAATAATATCTGTAATACAAACTCTGTTTTCCCTTGCCCTGTCCACGCCCCTAGAACTGTTAAGTCGCCACCAAATAAGCCTCCTGTAACTTTGTTAATATCTCCCCAGGGTAATGGCAAACTATCGGTAGTCTGATTTGATATGTTCATAATCTCGTCAGCTAAATTCACGCCGGTATAAAGTTTACTTTTAACATCCGAGCTTAAACTCTTTGCCATTGTAATAACTTCGGATATGCTTTTGTTTATATCGCCATCCGACTGATAGGCTATCCCTGTTATTTTATCAGCCATTGGAATCATCTTACGATACGTTGCTAATCTTTTAACTATCTCAGCATAACTTTCTATATCAAACGATGTCGGTGTTACCTGTATAAGATGTGATAAATAAGCTACACCTCCAGACTTTGCCAGTGTATTGTTCTCATCTAACTTCCGAGCAATCGTTATTTGATTGATAGAATCACTGGACCTATACAGAGATACACAAGCCTCATATATCCACTTGTTAGGCTCACTAAAGAAATGCTCTGGCTGTAATAAGTCTACAACCTCTCGAATCGCCCCTCCGTCAATAAGTAAAGACCCATTAACGGACTCCTCAGCGTCTATGTCATAAGGGACTGTTTTATTCATTTTCTACCAAGTACCTTTAATTGGTTTTAGTCCGATTACTAATCCTTTCCCAAATTCCGATTTTTCTGTTATTTCAATGTTTTTCATTTTTCTACTCCTTTATTAACCATTATGTATTCCTGGTCTCCCTTCAATAACTTCAGATGTTTCATCTTCCCAACACTTAGAGTTTAACCAGCTTGCAGGATAAGGTATAAACTGTCCATTATCCTTCAGCCAATCGACTGACTTCTTGGATTGTTCGATTGCTTCTAACATAACACCTAAGAGTTTCTCATCAGGCTTAATCTTCTTATAAGCTCTCTCGGCATCCCCTTTGCTCTTTTTCTTAGGGTATGCTTTCCAAAATGTGTTAAAATCTGACCATATATTATTATCTAGTTCTAGTTCTAGTTCTAGTTCTGTTGCGTTACATTGCGTTACATCGGCGTTACATTGCGTTACAGTTTCCGCTTTTGAAGCTAATAGTTTTTGTTTTTCTCGGTGTTTAGCAACCCTGTTCTTTGTGTCTTCTCTTATTTGTTGCAATTTGTCATTACTTTGGTATTTTTCCCAATTTGATACCAGTAAAATATTATCGAATATTTCTATCATATTAAAACGTTCAAACGTTATTAGAGATAATCTTATAATATTTAATGGTCTTTCAAATTCAGTAGCTAACATTTCGTCTGTATAAGGAATGTCTTTACTGAAATATACTAAACCATTGTCATTGGTTTGCCCTGCTAAACAAAGGATTTGAAACCATACTCCATTAATCGCATCTCCCTCTGGCAAATTTCTTATCTGTTTTATTTTTCTGTTACTAAAGACTTCAGTATATAATTTAATCCATTTAACCTCAGCCATTATATTTATCCTCAGTGTTTATCAATCTCCATATTTTTACAACTTTTCCATCAACTATTTCTGCACCAAAGTCATATAATACCCAATTAGCATTATTTGCGTCTGTCCCACACTTAGGACAATCACCGCAGAAACTATCATTTTTACCATCTAAAACAATATTAGTGTTTTTTAATTCAGGAATATTTTCTTCGAGTTTGTAATAATTTCCACTACTACCGACCTCACCCATAAAATGCGTTTGTAAATTCCATATACTTTTTTTATTACATTTTGGGCAAACTATTTCTGTATCTAAATTCCAATAACGATTACACATTAAGATTTCACCTTCTTTTCTTCATCCCAGAATACACTCTTACAATGAGGACACATTCTAACATCATCAGTCCGGGGAGTCCACTCCCATTTACATCTTTTATTCTTTCAGTTAATTTTTTCATATCTTAATTAGACACTAGCCTTTACAGTTTGTCAAACCCTCTGAGGGGAGTTTCTTACGCTCCCCACATTAGCCTTATCCTTAGTATGTAGTTATGTCTGTAACTAACGCTGCTTTAGATAGCAGCTCTACTGGTTCATCGAAGTTTACATTTGTGCGTGTCCCTGCGTCAAGTTTAACCGCATTATGGGTTGTTTGCCATCTAAACCTATCGGTTGGGGGATTATCAACTAGTCTAATATAGATATACCCCCAAGCTCTAAAGACATCCCCGTTCTTAATATCACGGAATGTCGTTGTTTTTTTTGCATTGTCTCTAATGTTCATAATATCTCCTTATTCCCCAGTTTATTTTAAACCATCACCCCTAGCGATAGCCTCAATCAATTCATTAGCTTGTTTCTTGGTTAAATCGTGTGTATGTTCGGTTTTAAACATCTTAGTCATTAAGTCTTTTACATCATCATCTGTATATCCCATTGCATTTGAAGTGGCAAATATCTTCTTTCTTTGAGCCGGATTACTTAATTCTTCGATAGATTCAACAACAGCACCGGCTTTGTCGGACTCTCCTGCCATTGGGACCTCAGATTCTAGGTTATCAAATGCAGTGGGGATATCCTCTTGTTCTTTTTTAACATTTTTCTCATTACACCATTGTCCTGTGTCTCCAATCGGATGTGCAAACCCCTTCATTTTGCCTTTCATAAAAAACTCTGTGTCGTGTATGTAGCACCAATGTTCTTTGTTGGGCATATCTGTACCACTTTGGGGTTTAACAGGGCTTGTTGCGGCTTGAGACGGCTTAGAAGTATGGTCTGGTGAATACTCACTCTCACTATGTCCGAGATAGACATTAGCCCCAACTCCCAACATCTTCATAGCAACTGACAAGGCATCTGTTATTGCCATTTTGTAAGCCTCGTCTGATGAATGTAAACTCTCTTTCTCTTTAGCAACCAACATTGAACCACCAGTTCCGGGGATAGCATCGCTCCAGTTTTCCTTACCCATAACATATAAACTTATATTAGCAAAAGCAATCACTTGCCCATCCGATGCGTCATAAGCTTCAAGTTTGTCAATGGTGAATTTCCAGCCCACCCCACACATTCCAAACTGTTCGGTCATTACTTGATAACGCCATTGTGGTTTAATATCTGTCATTCCGTTTAATCTGCCACCTGTAATCTTTTTCAAGGCATCTTCAGGCGGTTGTGCCACTGCGTTCCATATTTTTAAATTATCAATTGCCATTATTTCTCCTTATCTATCCTCATATTTTTCGTAACTATCTGGTGATATATATAAATCCCCATCAACGCAATCACAGCAGTAGTCTTTATCTCTCCGACAATCTTCGCATATCTTCTCCTCTCCTGGTTTCCATTCTTTCTTTATACTCAGCAACTACCCAATCAACAATTTCAGGGTGTTTTATATCTCTGTTTGGATTGTTTTTAAAATATTCAATAATTAACTGTTCTTGTGTGAAATTAGTATTGTTTATTTTCATTGTATTACTTTAAACTCGCTTGATTTGTTTTAGCCTCTTTTGCCAAACGTTCTATTGCTATATTACAATATTTCTCATCAA
>Ga0222683_1000732_pt1 | contig 9818 bp, 10 predicted proteins | sample AntAcemetage1073_FD_179841 | JGI IMG/M metagenome (GOLD analysis project Ga0222683, IMG submission 179841) | Saline water microbial communities from Ace Lake, Antarctica - #1073 | ecosystem: Environmental > Aquatic > Non-marine Saline and Alkaline > Saline | place: Antarctica: Ace Lake... | reverse complement strand
ATTCAAGTACGAAGATCATGTTGTTGATCGCCTCTGGTTATGCGGTGAGAAAGGCATTCCCACCATGGGAGTAGCCAGCTCTAACCTCGGTGGTGGAGGTCCGGTGACAATGGAGGGAGCTCTCGTCCAAGGGGCAGCGGAGTCACTGGCCGCGCTTGTTATACTACAACTAAAATATCCCAAGGCTGGCTTCATATTTGGATCAAACTCCTGGGCAACCGATATGCGCACGTCCATCGTTTGCTACGGGTCGCCGGAGTGTGCTACCTCAACCGCGGCCTATGCCGATATGGGGCGATTCTATAATCTGCCTTCGTGGGGAGGGGCAGGATGTACCGACGCCCAGCAGGTGGATGCTCAAGCGGGTGAGGAAGCATTTCAATCGATACTCTTAACACTACAGTCAGGAGCGACCGTGGTGCATGACGTTGGTTTCCTCGGCTACGGGTCCCTGTATGACGCACGTTTCTTGGTTCTAAACGATGAGATGATTGCCCGTGCTCGTAGCATGTGGAGACCATTGGAACTGACCGAGGAGAACCTTGCTCTTTCGGTGATCGATGACGTCGCTCGCGCGAGCATTAGGGGGAAAGGACCCACAATCTACCTCAAGCATCCCCACACAGCGAAACACTTCCGCCAGTCCCTTTACCTAGCGCCCTCCTTCATCGACAGAAGTACAATCAGCGTCGGGAAACAGAGTGAAACACTGTTGGGAAGACTGGGGAAGAGAGTGGATAAAATCCTCGCTACCGACGCAACTCCGACAATTTCCGCTGCCCTGGTAAGGAAGCTGGAGGCGTTCAAGTGACGACTGGAGGCAATAGCTGAGACACGAACAAGGTTCCTGCAGCCTTACTGAAGCAAGGTGATGCCGGCAGTCTTTTCTCATTGAAAGATGAGCATGAACGCGTGAGATGTTAGGTCAATATACCCGGTTTGGAGAAGGAGCGAAAGAGCACGATCTTCTTCTCCTGCATCAGCTTGGCACACTCAATGTCACTGCGCTGTTGCTCCACCTCCTTTAAGGACTTCATCGTTACCCCTTCCTTGAGGAATTGTTCGGGCTTTGTGAGCGTTTGGAGCTTCTCAAATGGGGTGAAGTAGTCGTTGTACTGCTTCTTGATCTTTCCCTTCTCATCCACCGTCTCTGTAGCGAATCCGCACGGACGATGGAAGTTTAGGTATTCGTTGAACGTCTCATTGTAGAACGACTGGATCTTCGTTGCCTCCGACTGAGGAATGTGCCAGTGTCCCATATGCTTACGAATAATGCTCCCATTTTTCCCTTCTACCAACGCTTGGTCGTTGGTATGCCGTGCTCTGCTTTTGGTGAACTCGATCAGTAGCTTGTTGAGCAGCGCCACCACTTTCTTGTTCACATACTCACTTCCGTTATCACTGTGAACCCCATGAATGGTAAATGGATACTGGGTCATGAGGTGCTTGAGCACAGGCACGAGGTAGCGTTCAGAGATCTTCTCTACACAGCCGAGCACCTCCCATTGTGTCACCTCATCGATGGTATTGATGTGGTACACCCCTTTCTCCCCGTTGAGGTCCCCTTGATGTACCGTGTCTACTCGGATGAATCCTGGCTTACCCTGTGGGTCAGGACGGCGACGTTCACCATACTTACAGGATGATGGCTTGGTCTTCTCAATGGTCAGCGTATGGTGACGGTAGAACGATCCTTGCCGTAGTCGGTACAGGTGAGCAACAGAGATCCCACTCAGTCTCTGGTATTCATCCTTGCCAAACAGCTTGTACTCTCGCTTGAAGATGGCTACTGTGGCCTTGCCTGACAACCGCTCGTTGTTGTTGTCCAGTTCCGCCAACAGGAGCTGATCCTCTCTGGTGTACTTAGTGGGGAAGGAATGGCGTTGGTAGGGCCGCACCCGTACATGACCGCTACGGCGAAACTGGGTGATGAGCCTTGTCAATTGTGAGCAAGAAATACCGGTTATCTTCTGCATGTACTGCCTGAGCACCCCTTTCTCCAAGCGCGGACGAGAGCGGTACTTGTAGGAACGCAATGTGAGCTCAATCCAAGCATAGATCTCTTCCCGCGAGTTTCCCTTGAACGTCAACACATCGCTCGAAGCGAGAAGTGCCTTCAGTTCACCAATATCCATTACGCGTCTGTCTACCATCATCAGAATCATGCCTCCTATGATGTGACCCACGCACTTGCGATGCCAGTGTCATCTCATACTCACCTTGCATGAGATTCACCGCCCCCCTTCATGCTCATCTTGTATGAGACACCTCTCAAGCTTGACACTACGCAACACTAAAGGTATACTCGACCTTGTTGGAGGTTAGTCACCATGAAAAACCGTTTGTTGTACCTTTCTAGAGAGGATGTTTTAGCCGTAGAACTTTCGATGAGTGAGGTCATTGATGCACTAGAGGTAATGTTCCGCGAGAAAGCCAAAGGCCGTGTAGAAATGCCTCCAAAACCAGGTATTCATCCTGCAACCGATGCGTTCATCCATGCAATGCCGGCCTATATTCCAGCAATGCGTTCAGCAGGGATGAAGTGGGTAAGTGGGTATCCCGAGAATCCTAAGAAGGGTTTACTTTACATTAATGGATTGCTCATTCTTAATGATCCAGAGACTGGCTTGCCAACTGCCGTAATGGATTGTGCCAGGATTACTGCTCTTCGCACTGGGGCAGCAACTGCTGTGGCAGCAAGATACTTGGCGCGTCCTGATTCTGAAGTGGTTGGCATCCTTGGATGTGGTATAGAAGGGCGGACTAATCTAGAGGCTCTGTTGAGTATTTTTAACATAAAACAGGTGAGGGTATATGATATCCATCCCATTGCACAGGAGAGTTACATCAGGGACGTAAGGGAGTGGTCTGATGTAGATATCGTGCCAGTGACTAAAGCACAACAAGCTGTTACTGGATGTGATATCGTCGTTACGGCAGGTCCAATTCTCAAGACGCCACATGCAACGATTCAGGCTAGCTGGCTGGAGGAAGGTGCTTTTGCCTCATTGGTCGATTTTGACTCTTATTGGCATGTTGATGCATTGCGTGGTATCGACCGAATATTTGTTGATGATTTAGCACAACTGGAGTATTACAAAACCGTCGGGTATTTCAAGGGCTTCCCATGCGTTGAAGGTGAACTTGCTGAACTGGTTAGCGGAAAAAAGGATGCTCGGAAATCGCCTAGAGAACGGACCATGACCTGTAATCTTGGTCTAGCCCTTGAGGATATGAGTGTTGCGCCACTTGTGGTCCAATCGGCACTTAAGAACGGTGTTGGTACATGGCTTCCGCTATAGTCAACGGTTGATCTTGTAGTAAAAACCTCGCAGCAAGCTGCGAGGCATTGAGAAGCAAAGCCTCTTGGATTCAACCCCCAAGTGCAACGGTCAAGTGTGTATGTGTGGAGAAGAATACTTCATACGAGGTTCGGAAGCCAAATGTGTTCCTTGGTCGGTGATTGAGCCTCTCCATTGCCTGCTCGACCTCTTGCCTGGTAATACCTGTAAGCTCTCTGTCTTTGGGAAAGTACTGACGAATTAACCCGTTCGTGTTCTCGTTTACCCCTCTCTCCCACGATGAGTACGGATGAGCAAAGTAGACCTTGAGCCCTAACTCTTCCGTGATCTGCTCATGCTCTGCCATCTCCTTTCCGTTGTCGTAGGTTGGTGTGTGTAGCTTCCCCTTGTGGTTCTTCCCAATCACCGTATTTCCTTCCCAGTCTCCTACCCGACTTCGTTCTTCAACAATCTCTGGCCGCTCGTCAATCGACACCTGGCTAGGTATCCTCCCCCGTCAATCATACGAGTCGTAACGTTTCCGTCTCTTCTTCTGACAGCGAAGATGCTTGTGCAGATCACCCCCTTGGCGCTTGTCAGCGTAGATGTACTGGTAGATATCCTCGTGGCTGACGTGGATGCCTTCTTCCCTCAGTAGCCTGCCAGATATCTGTTGCGGGCTCCAGTCCATCTGCAGTAGCAGTTCCACCTGCGCCCACACAGAGCCACCGAAACGAGGGCGTATCTTAGCTCGTTTGCGTTTCAACGTCAGACGGTGCGCTCGCTCAGCCTGGTATTCTCCCCCACTATTGTTGCGCCCTAATTCCCGACTGATCGTGGACTTGTGGCGACCCAGGAATGCTGCGATATCCTTGTTGTTGTATCCTGCTTGCTTTAGTGTGGAGATCTGGTATCGTTCTTGCTGGCTGAGCTGCGTGTATGTGTTCATCGGTGCTCCTTTGATTAATGGGTTCGTCACGCGAATGTGTGCATGGTTTGAGGGAGAGGCAACCCAGCCATGCAGTGGTAGAGGTTGCGGATGTAGTTCTTTGCAGTACGGAATCCATAGGCCTTGTGGCTGATCACCTTTGCCTTGTTGTTGAGGCCCTCCACAGTACCGTTGCTGATTGGCATGTTGAAGTAGTTCAGTAGGTCCTTCTGATGGCGACGAAGCATCCAGGCAAAGTCTCGCATCGGTTGCAAACGGGAATGGGTCGCCCACCAGAACCACTTGTCAAGGTAACGCTTGGCACATTCAGGACGAATGTATCCCCAGAACTCGCGGAAGGCCTCTTTGAGCAGGTAGGCACGGTTGATCTTCAGGTGTTTAGCTGCTCAAGCTCCGATAGTCGCTCCTGTTGCTTGTCGGTGAGGTTCCACGGGTTCTTCAACCAGATGTAACGTGTCTTGGCCAGTAGCTGCTTGTGGAATTGACCCTTCTCTCGGATCTCGTCCCGACGAACTTGGTCCACTGCTTTGCTGAGGTGCTGCACAATGTGAAACTTGTCGAACACCAGAATCGCGTTGGGGGCTCTCGCCTTGACAACATCAGCGTAAGGCTGCCACATATCACAGCACACGCCTTCAAGCTTTTCCGTGTGTTCTTCACCAAACCAGTCAAAGAACCCTTCCAGCGTCTCCTTGGCGCGACCCTCACCTCTCCACAACAAGTGTCGACTGTTGAGGTCGTAGACATTGGTCACATACACATGCCCTCGTTTGCGCGAGATCTCGTCGATCCCGATGTGGGTCACATTGGTAAGGTCACGATTAGCCAGACCATAGACCACCGCCTCGTCCACTGCCGTAGCCACTGTACTCCAAGAGCAGTGGAACAGAGCCGCCACTTGTTTCCAGGTCAGCATCCGCGCCCACGTGGCCAGTGTGACCATTAACGCACGCGTAAATTGCCGCTTGCCTGCTACCCAGGGCAGGAGTTCAACATGAATACTGCCACAGTGCTCACACACTACCCGGCGCGGAGCATACACCAGATGTACATCGATCCCCCACAGCGGCACATGTCGGAACCGGCGGGCGCGTCGGGTATCACGGTAGCGGGCACGCTGTCCACAGACTCCACAGCGCGGTGCATAACGCTCATCTGACATCAGTTTCGCCTCCAATCCGTCCCCTGTTTGCTGCACCGTTGCCACACGAAATCCTTGCAATTCCACTGTCTCTTTGATCAAACTCTCTACAAGCATAGGTCTCCTCTCAGATACTTTGGTCTGGTTTACACCTTTAAGTACCTGATGAGACCTATGTTTTCAACTGTCCAGTCTCTCGTTTCCTGCACCGATTCGCGTAACGAACCAAAACCTATAAGCGATGATTAGGGGTTGTTTTCTTTGGCGAATCGTGCTATGCTGATGCATGCAGTGTGTGGACTAGTAATATGTAAATGAAATACTACTTGTATAACGATGTGCGCAAGATACAACGGGTGATCAGCGACAATTATTCTTCCCGGTCAACGACAATTATTTTTCCCGTTTCCCGATAGTAGCACAAACCTCCCTCACCGGGTAGACCAATGCACTAGGAAATCTCCCTGTACAGGAAGGTATGCTTGCTCTTTGAAGACTTTCACAGGGATGGTACTCTAAGGCCAGACATCCGTTCATTCTCCTTTCACCTCCTTTCTTTTTGCCTGTTCCATGCGGTAACTGGCGATGTTCAACTCCAGAATGATGCTGTGATGAACAAGCCGGTCAATAGCGGCAGCAGTAACCATTGGATCATGGAAGATACGCTCCCACTGCGAGAAGGGAAGGTTGCTGGTGATCATTACACTCCCTCGCTCATAGCGATCAGCTAACAGAGTGAACAATACCTCCATCTCATCACGATTGTGTTGCACGTAGCCAATGTCGTCAATGATGAGCGCATCATACTTGCGTAACCGTTTGAGTAACCGCGCCAAGGTGAGGCTCTGTTTGGCCCGCAGCAAGTCCTGGATGAGCAGACTACACGGGGTGAAGTACACCCGTCGTCCAGCTCGGATCAGTTCCTGTCCGATGGCACACACCACATGTGTCTTGCCGCTGCCCGGATTGCCAAAGGCAAGGACGTTCTCGCTGCGATCAAGGAACGATCCTTCCAGCAGGGTGTGGAGTTGACGAACGATCCTCTGGGGAAATCGGGTGAGATCCAATGTGGCCAGGGTCTTCTCCAACGGCAAGCGAGATTCCCGTAAGAAGCGCTCAACACGATTCTGCCTACGCACCTCACACTCTCGCTCGATGAGATCCAGCAGGTACTGTTCATAGCTCAGGTTCTCCTGTTGCGCCATCTGTGCTGAGCGTTGGTAGTAGTCGCGGATTGCTGGTAACCGCAGCTCCTTAAGATGCTCGCTCAGTTGAGCGTAGAGGTCACCCGTTTGCACACTCATACGTCAGCCTCTACGGGACACGGTAGCTTGCTACTGAGTAGCTCTCTACTGAGTAGTTGGTCGTAAGCAGTTAGATCAACGGGAGCAACAACGATATCGGTGGCGCGTGGGATCTCCTGAGCGGAATGAACCACTGTTTCGACTGCCTTGGCAGTGAGCAGTTCCTCGTTTTCCAGCAACACACGCAGTGCATCATCTACCCCCGCCTCCGTCTCCCGTGCCGCTAACTGGAGGATCTTCAGGTATTCCTTGTGCCCGCGTGCCGGTGACTGTCCTTTAAGAACATCGTAGGCAATGCGAAACCGGCTGGAAGGAAACAAGTCATCACGGTAACGGTATTGTTCAAACGCTCCCGGCTTACGCACTAGCCAGTCGATGATGTGGCGGTAGTTGATGTGGTGGTGTCCTTTACCCCGCACACGCGGCATCGTCTCCACCTTCTTCTGCGCATACCACACTTCCAGGCGTTCAGCAAACAGACGCACCTCGACATCCTCTCCGATGAGACGACTGTGCACCGAGTAGACATTCCCCCTCACGGAAAGTGTGCTGTTGGAACGAACCTTAACCCGTAGCTTCTTGCTTGTGTCAAGCCTCCTCTGGGGAAGGGGACGCAGACACTTGACCTCCGCGGTGAACCGCTTACGACGACCAGCATTCAGTCGGTCAAACAACTGCTGCAAGAATGCCGCATAATCCTCTCGACTAGCAAAGTCCCGGCTGCCGCGCAGCATCAGTGCCTGGTCAACAGCAACCTTGAACCGGTAATGGCGTTGCTCTACATCCCCATTCTCATTTGCCCGGCGCGGTTGTATCTTCCGCCCACCCAGACTGTAATGCTCCAACAGCGCTGCGTAGCGCCTTGTGAACTCTCGCTTCTCGCTCAGGTTGGATACCGCTGCGGACAGACTGTCCGTCTGGTGCATGGCGGGAACCCCGCCCAGCTCCCACAAGGCATCCTGTAACCCTTCCGCTAGGCTCTCGAAACTCTCCGAGAAACAGATCTTGCCTGCCTCCCAGTTGGAGTAAGTGAGCACCAAGTGGTACATGAGGTGATCAAACGGCTGACCCATGATCGTCACCCCCAAGGAGTTCATGTGCGTGAAGTCTGATTCACCCAGCATCCCCGGTTCATGTTCCTGGGGGAAGAACACCTCTTTCCCCGGTCCATTAAGCCCTCGCCACACCTTTAGTCGCCGCTGTAGTGTCCGTAACTGACCGGTGAGGAACTGTCCCGGGTAACGACGCTGTAGATCATCAAACAGCGTCTTCGCCTGCAGACCAGGATTGTTTCTTAACTTCCCTTCTACTTCATCCCACACACCAGCAAACGGGTCTTCCCTCGTTCGCCAGGTGTGCTCAACCTGTACCTCGCTCGGCAGTCTCCTTAAGCTACGATACTTACGCGCCGTCTTCTCATCCATCCCCGCCTTCGCTGCAGCAATGGACAACCTCTTCTCCGTCTTAGAAAGCTTCATCAGTAACCTCACTTGTTGATCTGTGACCACCTAACCCCCTCCTAATACGAAGGTTAGACAGCCTAATCATTCGCTTCCAAAACGGGAATTCTAATTGTCGCCGGACGGGAGTTTTAGTTGTCGCTCATCAACAATTAATGAGACATCCCCGAACCCGTATGACAATGCACAAGCGGAGAGTTTCATGAAGACATTGAAGGTAGAGGAGGTGTATGTTTCGGAGTACCGGACATTTGCGGAAGTGAAGGAGAGGATTGCGAGTTCATAGAACTGATATACAATCAAGAGCGGTTACACTCGGCACTTGGTTATCTCAGTCCGGTGGAGTTTGAACAAGAGATCAAGTCGGCTCAGAGTCATGTATCAATTTCGGTTCCAAAGTGTCCAGCTTGAGGGGTGCCCTTCAGTCATCCCATGTTCTCCTTACATGAGATTCACTGCCTCGCTTCGTGCTCATTTTGTATGAGATAATTCTTCGACTTGACAAATCTAATAACATGACTACAATCTACTGGTCGGTTTATACAGAGAGTATGATGGAGAATATCTTTTTTGGGCTTCTAGATGTATCGATAGATGAAAGGAGCAAGCACAAATGAGGCGAAAATCAGTAAGCCAATTAGTTACTGAGCAGTTCATTAATACTTCTCATTGTGGCTCTGGCGATGCGATTCCTTCTGAAAAGGAACTCATGAATACGATGCAGGTCGGCCGCTTTAGTGTGAGAGAGTCTCTACTCTCTGGTTATCATGTGTCTACTGGAAACCAAACCAGGAAAGGTTATTTCTTTAAAAGAAATGTCTCCCTGCTTTCTTTTCCTCAAGGAAGTAAAATAGCCCACCTTATGATGAAAGAGGAGGATTTCTTTGCTTGAGGTAAAAGAAGTGCTGGAAAAAGGGATAGCTAAGCTTGCCGTTAGGAGAGGTATTCATAGTGATCTCCAGAACATACAAGAGATAACAGATAGAATAAGCCAAGCTGCAGGAAAGAATGAAAATATTTCTGATGTAACCGTTGAGCTGTACCGAGCTTTGGCGGAAAGCACTCATAAGTGCGCCTTCGTCCAGCTTATGGGTAGAATAATTCCTTTGATCGTCTCCAAGGGTAAGGGGATTTCTTTGAGCCCTAAAGAAAAGCTGAGAATGCATATCGGCGTGGAAGATTACCTACACAAAGGTGACGAGGGCTCTATGGTTAAATGGATTGAAGAACATCTGGCCTATATGAGAAAGAAGTTTCTCGAGTATTATAGAGGAACAGGGAAAATCGGACTTGGCAGACAGAACCTTCTAGCAAAGATCTGGGGTTTGTGGGTAGGTGTTTAGAAGTGTTTGTGGTAGAAGATAAGTTCAGTACTTCCATGTAGAGGAGGTGATAAACAAATGCCAGATCTATTTATTTCGTGGAGCATATTGTGGTCGCCGTGATGTTTGCAGGCAGAGGTTAGGTAGTGACAGTAGAAGCAATTTCGTGATTGACGTACAAAGGAGGAAATGATGTACAAGAAAATTGTGTTCTTTCTGTTGATCGGCTCTTTGATCGTTGGTTCGGCAATGGCTGCTACTGGGCCGAGCAACCTGGTAACAGTGGTGATAGTCCCCCCTGCTCGCGTGACCCCTGGTTATATGTCCGGTGGTGCGGGAGCGGTAGTTGCTAGCTGTATTT
>Ga0222683_1000726_pt1 | contig 9843 bp, 18 predicted proteins | sample AntAcemetage1073_FD_179841 | JGI IMG/M metagenome (GOLD analysis project Ga0222683, IMG submission 179841) | Saline water microbial communities from Ace Lake, Antarctica - #1073 | ecosystem: Environmental > Aquatic > Non-marine Saline and Alkaline > Saline | place: Antarctica: Ace Lake... | reverse complement strand
CACGAACTTCACCACAATCTATTTCCTTGGTCATATTACCATTGGCGTCATATTCGTAAACAGTACCATCAGTAAGTATCTCTTTTATCATATTTCCTTTGTCATCAAATTCTTTCATTACGTTCTCCTTTCTGTTGTCTCAATTTCAAGGTAATAATACATCAAAATAGGTCACATGTCAAGAAATATTATTTAATTGTTAAGTGATTGTTTTTGTTGATAAAATGGGCCGGTAAGAGGACTTGAACCCCCGATGTATGATTACGAAACATATGTTTTACCAGTTAAACTATACCGGCGTGAAATTTTGAGCTCCTAGGAGGACTTGAACCCCCAATACATGATTACAAAACATGAGTTTTACCGGTTAAACTATAAGAGCGCATTCTGGCGGTGAGGACAGGATTTGAACCTGCGGTGCTGTTACACACAACGATTTAGCAAACCGTCTCAATAAACCTGGCTCTGACACCTCACCAAACAGTTACATAGGAATAGGACGCACCCAACGGGGTCTGCTAGCTATTACGTTTATATCCTATTATGAGCAGCATCACCTATGTATTTATAAAAATAAGCGGTAGGATGGAATTGAACCATCGTTATTTCAGTTTGGTAAACTGATGCCATACCATTAGGCGACTACCGCTAATAAACCAGACGCATTACCATTATGCTAATCCCGCTAATTTTTCTTTGTGCAACCTATCAATTCTAAAAATAACCCTATTCCGTTCAACATCAACACGTGCAGTTTTAACGTGCAGTTGTTGACGATTTTTCAGTATACCAAGTTTATAAAAAAGGCCATATTTACAGTTGGTTCTGTTATACACCTTAACCATTTCAAGAACTTTGGTATATTCTGTGACCGATGTTATGTAATTATCTGTTGTCATCATGGTAGCTAATATATCGTACCAGGTTAGATTTGTCAATATTTATTTTCATATTTATACCTCCATGATTACAATGTATTTATCCATTTCAATGGTATATTTTTACCATATGCTGACCTATTGAAACTATTTTCTTCAAGTTCTTGTAATATAAAAGCAAATTTCTTTCCTCTATGTGATCCTTTGTGTAATTGTGAGAAGAAATCCTTTATTACTTTCTTTGCTAATAATAAGTTATCTTTACCAGACTTGAACCTAAATGTATTGATTGTTTTACCTATACCACTGTTTTTATTGGTACCAATTTCAATAAACTCTCTGTTATCTTTGTATATGACACTGTATTGCTCAAATTTCATACCAATATCTACGGCTTTTTTCTTTGATATACCTGTGATAAATAAAGACTTTTCTGATGTAAATCCTTCTTCCTCTTTATATCCTCCACGCATTTCAATATATCCTACACCTTGTTCCAAGCATATCTTCTTTAACTCTATATGATTCAAACCATTAACCTTTTTAGGTAATGATTTACGGTATGCTGATATAACGCTAAAAGAATATTTATCATCCTCTATGTGCTGCCATATTCTCGATAATGAACTTTCTTTTATATAAGTATTGAATTTCATTACTTACACACCATTGACAACTCTACATACTTTAATTATTTCTTCCTCTTTCATTTCAGGAAACATTGGTAATGATAATACTTTATTTGCAACATCTTCACTGACCAATAAATCTAAATTATAACGTTCACCTGACAAAAAGAACGCTTCCTGTTTGTGTATTGGTATAGGATAATGTATTGCTGATGCTATATCATTCTTACGAAGTTCCTCGGCTATTTCATCACGCTTATCTGAGCGTATTGTAAACTGGTGGTATACATGTTTCATACCTCTACGTTCTATTGGTATTATTGCCTTATAAGGGTTAAGGTTATTTTTATATATATTTGCATTTTCACGCCTCAGGTCATTCATATAATCAATATATTTCAGTTTAACATTTAATATTGCTGCCTGTATTTCATCTAATCTACTGTTATGACCAATAAATCGATGATGATATTTCTCACTACTTCCATGGTTACGTGACGTTGATACATTCTTGGCTATCACATCATCATTAGTAATCACCATTCCACCATCACCATAACAACCAAGGTTCTTACTAGGGAAGAAACTAAGGCATCCAACGTCACCTATTGTTCCACATTGCTTACCGTTACATATGGCACCAAATGATTGAGCAGCATCTTCAATAACTTTTAACTTGTATCTTTTGGCTATATCCATAATGTAATCCATATCAGCAGGATGGCCAAATAAATGAACAGGTAAAATTGCCTTTGTTTTGGTTGTTATTTTGCTTTCAATTTTTGTTACATCAATACAATATGAATAAGGTTCAATATCAACAAGGACAGGAATAGCATCAACTCTAACAATTGCTTCCGATGTGGCAAAAAATGTAAATGCAGGTGTAATTACTTCATCACCAGGTCCAATACCACATGATTCTAATGCTAATACAAGAGCGTCTGTTCCATTACCCACGCCAATTGCATGACCTACATTAAAATAATCTGCTATACTCTGTTCAAATTCATGTACATTTGGACCATTTATAAATTGCCCCTTGGCAAGAACTTTAAAAACAGCTGAATCAATTTCATCTTCCAAGTATCTGTATTGTCTTTTCAGGTTAACCATTTGCAGCATATTATTTATCTCCTTGTGTATAATTTGGAGCAGAATATGAGAATCGGACTCATGTCCTCTGGTTGGAAACCAGATATATTACCATTATACGAATTCTGCGTGGCGGGAGATGAAGGACTTGAACCCTCAATAACTGGGTTGGAGCCAGTCGTGTTTCCAATTACACCAATCACCATACATCATACACTAAATCACTTGCATTGTACACTATTTTACCACTCTATATGCTTAGAAATCGCAGGTGTCATACCACCCAACTCTTTAAATCGTTTATTGAATATCTTGGAATAAGGCTTTGTTGTATCAAAATATATGTGACCAACAGGTGCAAATCGTACCAATCTTGCCATTTCTATTTGAGATAAGGCATCAATATCATTTATAATGCTTTCCTCGTATGTTATTTCATCCATTTAATATTCCTCCATTACTTAATATAACACATTTCAAATGAATAATGTTGTTCATCTTTTCCTGTATCAGACACAAAACTAACCTTCATAATAAGTTCTATAGTTCCTGTAATAGGAATGTCATCATTAATTTTAAACACATCACCTACACTAACAATCCTACTTCTATCTACCATTTTTGTAAGGTTTATAAACTCATCAACTGTTAATTCCATCCAATTCCGTTTTTTTCTTAATGCTTGTAAATCATCATTCGCCATTGCCATTTAATATTCCTCCATTTCATCAATGGTACATATTGCTAATCTATATTCCAAGTCTTCTATTGCTTCTTGGAGCCTGTACTGTGTTATTTCTTTAACTGTTATATCCTTGGAATAATTACTTGTTACTGAGTTAATCTTTACCTTGGCATCCTTATTTAATTCTTTTATACCATGAACACCTTTGAGTATTTTAATCGCCCAATCATATAGGAATCCCTGTGTCTTCTTTGACATTCTACCTATCATAACTGCCCAATATTTATTAGGCCTTCTGCGTATATGTATCCATCCACTGTTGATAATTTTTATGAGTATTTCGTCTCTTGCATTACCTTCTATACCCATCATTTCATTATGCTTTTCATATGTCTTTCGTATGTATTCAGGTGTTAATCCGAACTTTTTTGGATTATCTGTAACCATGTCAATATGACTACCACCACCACTTGATATAAATTCGCCTTTAGGTGAAATAAAAAACGCTTTACTATCACTCAAAGCATATTGGTCCATAAATTGTTTAATCTTCATTCATACTCCGGTTATCTTATATTCATTACCAAATATCGCATTGTTTCATCCAAGGTTTAATGCCATTACTTATCCATAATTGATACCAATTTGTCATATAAAAATTATATCCACTTGAAAAGGATTGACATATGTTATTAAGTGATATGACCTTTTTACATTTACTTCTACGCACCCATCCACTGTCATAATCAATGTCATTCAATCTCCATGAATCCGATCTTACACCATTCAAGACCATATGTTTTTCACCATTATACCATACATAATCACCTAAATTAACACGTAACATCCATTTAATAGATAATAAAACAATTAATATTTTATACTTTATTTTATCCATATATCACCTATCCTATTGTAATTATTGTGCATTTGGAGTGAGCGGGAGTTGAACCCGCGTCCACAAGTATTTCAATACAACGTCTACATGCATATTCCTTGATTAATATACAGTAAGGTCAATCCAAGGACAAATCTCTCAAACTGTTTTCCTGTTTAATCTCGATTGACAGTTCACAGGAATTTATGTCAATCTATCTTATCTCAATGTCGTCCTATTACCTACTGATAAGATAGTAAATATAGGACGTTAACGGCCTAAGCCGCTAAGGCGTAATCGAATGTATCTGCGATTATATTTTTCCACTTTTTTAACGAGGCCAAGTAGAATCCTCGGCATGCAATCATACCTCTAACTACCCATGTCGAAACCATTTTTCACCCCCTAATATTTTACCTATAATACCTAAATTGCAGCCCATAATCATCAGGCATACCATATACATAATAACCAGGTCTATCTGTTACTGTTCTCCATCCACCACGTACAAATATACCATACTGTGAATAATAACCTGGTGTCCAAACCTTTATTCGTACAGGCGGCATCCATACTCGTTGTGGTGCAATGCGTGTATTATAGTTATATTGCCTGCTATGATTATATGGCAGTATTTCATGTAAAATAACGGTGCCTGCCGCTATGGCGCCTATGCCAACAAGCGCATTAACTGCTCTACCTGAATATGCATTGGATGTAGTGAACAGTAAAAGCATTATTACTACCATTGCTATAAATATTTTTTTCATTGCATCCTCCTTAAATGATTAGGCAGGCCATTTTTCGACCATTTCATATGAAGCAGTACTCTTAAACCCTAATCGGTTACATAATTCACAGAATGGTTTATCCACATTAATATTTACATCATTTTCAAGATTTTTCTTTTTTGCCACAAATTCCCGCTCTATCACTCTTTTTATTTTTCTCATGTCAATCACTCTCTTTCTTTTGTTCTTATTTATACCACATCTATCAACAAATTTCTACCATTATTATAATCTTTAACCAGTATTGTTTCTTGCTGACATGATTTAGCTATTTCTATAGCAAATCTAATTAAAATTTCTGATGGTATACCCGATACCTCGATACACACTGATTTGTTATCATATAATTTACCATTACCTATATACCTACCCTTAAAGAACTTGCCTATAGAAAAATTAACCTTGCCATTGAATCTGCTGTTTTTGACCCACCTAACTAAGTCAACAGTGCTTATCCTTGCTGAAAATACTATACAACAAGAATCAATAGGTCCACTTTTTTTATCCCATAAAACATTATCAGTAGGTAACTTCTTAATATTATTGATATTACACTGATATTTGTATTGCATAACCTTGATTGACTTATTATATTTTATGTGACCTGTTATCTTTTTAATCACATTACTTATAATCATTGTCTCTAATAAAGGAATTAATACACTTGGCAACTCTATCAACTACCACATTATATGGAAGGTCGTCATAGAGCCAAATATCTACAATATAAATGGAACTACTTGGATTCTTAACATCAATTTCCTCAACACCCATTATATTGAGATATTCTTCCAAATATTCATCCGTATTTTCCTCGATATCAATAATCTTTCTTGTAAGTACTTCATTCAATATAATTTTATACTGCTTGTTCATAAACTCAACATTTATTAATTCAGCTCTATCCACCATAATTCCCCCTAATCACATTATTTATTCATTTTCCTTAATAAACATGTCAATACATTTAGCCACTCTATCCATTACGATTTCATATGGAAGGTCAACATTAAAATCAATATATATAACAGTTGCATCATTCATGCCATCAATCTCAAAACTATCCACATCCATGCCATCAATCTCAAAACTATCCACATCAGCAAGGTCACCAAGATATGTATATAGATTGTCTTCAGTATTTTCCTCAATATAATTAATCTTCTTTGTAAGTTCCGCCTCTAGTTCAATCTCATATTGCTTGGTAACAAATCTGGCGTTCAATAAATCAGTAGTTTTCATAATTTTTTATCCTTTCCTTAACAATTTTTATTACTAAAGACACTATACTCTATTGATTACCGCATGTCAACATAAAAATACAATTACTTCCAATCCATATTTGATGCTAAAGCTAATGGCCATTGGCTAAACATACATCTATCAGCCGCAATATGTTCTGATAGTATACCATTTAAAATGAATGGTTTGCCAAGTACCTTTGTCATTATTTCACCGCTTTTACCAAATACCGGATTCTTTAATAATCTCCTTGATTTATATGGCATTGATTCGAGATTTTTTGTTGTGCTTATTAATATACCTTCATAGTTCTTTTGTATAAATAACACACTATCTTGGTTCCATTTCTTACCAAGTCTAAATAAATCACTTTCTAATTGACCTTTATCATGAATATCAACAACAAAAAACACATTTTCGCCTACCTCAACAGCATCCTTTGTACCATAGTTCTCAATATACACGCCTCTAAGTGATGTTACATTATACTTTCTCAGTAATTCAGGTAGAAGTCTTTTGTTCCTTTTAATATTCTGTGCTTTGGTTATTTTTGTTTTATAACCATCTATCATTATAGTGTTTCTACAAGATGTTATTATACCACAATCATGGTCAATTGTATGCTTTCTAATGCGACTTAAACTTGTTTCTTTTATATAAGTATTGAATTTCATTATTAATCTACATCCATTTCAAACCATTCATGCTTGGATATACTTCGCATTGCCCACATACCGAATCCACTACCAGGACAAGGACATATAATACCACTATCCTCAAATATAAAAGGCCTACCATTTACATATGTTGTGTATATTTTACTTGTATAACCGAACCGACCTTTATTAAACAGCTCTATTTTTCCATATCCTAACTTATTGTTTGTGCAATGATTTGTGCCTATTAGATATGCTTTCTCTTTTTGTACTACAGATCCTTTTGGTATAAACAATATAGAATCCTGTTCAAAATATTCACCTAAGTCTCTAATATTTTTTTCAAGTTTACCATTATCATAAAGGTCAACAACAAAAAAACCATTCTCTTTTTGTGTTTTACCGCCTTCTGGATATATTCCTTTGACTGATGTTATACTATAATCCATTGATAGCAATTTAATTTCAAGTGATTTGTTTCGCTGTTTCTTTTCTTTTAATGTATATGGTGTTCCGATACCACAGTTGGATCCTTTTCTAAAGGCAGTAAGAGCGCCACAATCATGCTGTTCATTATGTCTAAATATTTTTGATAAGGAGCTTTCTTCTAAATATTTTGCTAATTTAGTCATAATTATTTCACTTTTTATTTAAATATATTTTAAGACAACAAGACATTTAATGGTTAATAATAAATTCTATCTATTGTTTTGCCATGCTCATTCATGACATAAATCTCCGTAACCTGGGTGTCACTTTCACACGGGAACGAGATTGTCCTATCAAATCCTTGAGGACCACTTTCATTAAATTCTATTGTTATATTCATTTCAACTACATTTTCATTTTCCCTTACAGGAGTTGAAAACAGTGAGTAATGATTGCACTCATAAAAGTGCGATGCTACCATTTTATTTTTTATAACAACCCTATTCTCATCTTTTTTAACATTTGAATGTCTAATTTTTACGAACATAATATCTATCTCCTTTTCTGTCTATTTGTCTTGCTGCCTTAAAATATATTTAAATGAATCAACCTTATTTCTGGTCTTCCTGTAATGAATAATAAACTTTGCTAACGTTTATCCATAAGTCTTTATCACCAAGACCGGTATATAATCATAACTACCTCTGCCTTTATGGACCAAATCATCAACAATGGTAATCGTGCAATTATATTCATTTTGTATGCTGTTGATATCTTTAGTATATTTATGATTTTTTATCCAATTCATTATATATCAAACCAAAATGGCTCAAGTCCTCCCATTCGTTCTATATGATTGTATTCCTTTCGCTCTTCCAATTTAAATACAAATTTCTTACCCTTGTGTGATCCTTTAAGCAATTGTGAGAAAAATTCTTTTATTGCATCTTGTGTCAATGCTATATTATCTTTACCTTTTTTGAAGTTAACTATTATTTTACCAACACCAGTCGATTTATTGGTACCTAATGACACAAATGCATTAGAATCTTTATACAGTACACTGTCTTGTTCATATTTTTGCCCTAATTTAATCAACTCTTTCTTGGTTATATTTGGTATAAATAGTGATTTTTCTTTAACAAATCCGCCTTCTTCCTCTTTATAACCTCCACGCATTTCAATAAAACCATATCCATAATCACGAATGGTCCCTTTTAATTGCTTATGATTACTATCATTATCTGGTTCATTAGCTCTATAAGCAGAAATAACACCAAAAGAATGACTATCATCCTCCACATGCTTCCATATTCTACTTAATGAGCTTTCTTTTAAGTACTTGCTTAGTTTTGTCATAATTGTCTGATTTTACTCCATTAGTATTTTTCCTTTCCTTGTAGAATAAATATCTGTTTAATGTATAATAGTTTGTTATTTGTGGTCTCATTATACCTTAGAGCCAACCGTGTCTTTACCGGTCAATGCAACATCACAATCAGGACACTTCATTTTATTACATGGTGTTCCTCTGCCATGCTCAAATTCTTTACCACATTCAGGACAAACACATACATCTGTGCCACCTGTACCTTCTCTGCCTGTTCCTTGGCCTTGTGCATCTATAATATATTCTCCAAATTTCATAACTCAATCCTCCCTTTTAATTAAATATCATTAATTTCTTTTATTTCATTAGTCGATACATTAGGATATAATAATCCTTTTAATTTAAATAATTGCTTACCTATATTTCCTGATGGTATAATCGATTCAAACACAAATGGTACGTTCTTTTTCTTTATATATTGACTGTATGCCTGTGATATTTTATTTAATGTGATTTCTTTTCCTATATAAAATACGTTTCCGCTTTTTTCAATAATAGAAATATCACCATTAATGGATAAAATAGAACCATCTTGTTTATATTTTTTTGTGAGTTTAGTAATAAGTTTTGTAAAATCATCTATTTCCATTGTTTTGGGCTGAATAACTAAATATGATTTTTCAATAACATCAACCAATTTATCTTTAGGACAATCGTTATAATCAATATCATCTATTTGACATTCCTGCCAGTGTCCTAATAAAGGATAAACCCCCATTTTTAATGAATTAAACTTACCTCTTAATTGTGTATTAAGTGTTTCATTTGCTTTCCTTTCATTTGTTTTCCTATATGCAGTAATAATAGCAAAATTATTCTTTTCTAATTTAATTTTTCTAATAATTCTACTTAATCCGGCCTCTGATATAAGGATGGTATCAGTGTTTATGCTGGTTTGTAAATATTCTGCAATTTTCATGCCTTCCACCGTCTATTATTTATTATTGTAAATTCCTTATTCAAATAAATCAGTCCATATCTTATATGTTTTTGACTGTTCATATTCCACACGTTTTTCTGCTATCACAACACTTTCAGCATCTTTATCAATACCAACAAATGAAAATCCTTCACGTATACATGCCTTTCCTGTGCTACCTGACCCCATGAAATTATCTAAAACAATACCACCAGGAGGTGTTATTAATTTAACAAGATATTGCATAAGTGA
>Ga0222683_1000724_pt1 | contig 9848 bp, 10 predicted proteins | sample AntAcemetage1073_FD_179841 | JGI IMG/M metagenome (GOLD analysis project Ga0222683, IMG submission 179841) | Saline water microbial communities from Ace Lake, Antarctica - #1073 | ecosystem: Environmental > Aquatic > Non-marine Saline and Alkaline > Saline | place: Antarctica: Ace Lake... | reverse complement strand
CAAAGAATCTTCCTGTATGGAAATATTAGTGAAACCGTATTCCTTATTCTCTCCACTTTCGATCGTACCGCCCAGCATGGAAGCCAGGATTTGATGTCCGTAACAGATCCCCAAGATAGGAATTTCCAGTTTCTCAATATTAATATTGATACGAAAAGCATCTTCAGCATTCACCGATTGCGGTCCACCCGAAAAAATGATCCCCACAAAATCATCTGTTATGATAAAGTCTTCAGGATTAAATATCTCACTGTATATACCTAAGTTTCTTATTCGGCGTGCAATAAGGTGGGTGTATTGACCACCAAAATCAATTATCGCTATTTTCTTCATTTATCCTCAATCTTTCACCGTTGTGATCGCGAAGGCGCTAGGTTCAAAAAAACTAATCAATCCTTTTGCGTCTTTCCGTCCTCTCCGGTTAATACTTTTCTCAAACATTCACTATAAAATTCGTGTTCTACTTTCAAACCGCGACTTTCAACTTCTTCCAAAGAATTAACCTCAGTCAAATCAACAGTTTTCTGTCCGATGATCTCACCTGTGTCCAAACCTTCATCTACAAAATGAACTGTAACTTTTGTAGTTTCAAGTTTATTTTCCCAAGCCCATTCATAACCGTGTAATCCTTGATGTTCAGCTGTATCAGCAGGATGAATATTGATAATTCTTCCGGGGAATTCTCGAATTACTTTAGGTGAAAGGATCTTCATATAACCGGCAAGAATTATGTAACCAGGATTTTGTGATCTTAACCAATCTATAAGTAATGAATTATAGTAAATCCTCTTATACCCTTTCGATGCGATAACATGTGTTAAAATACCTAGTTCAGATGCTTTCTGTAATCCAACAGCATCTTCCCTATTGGAAAAAACAGCTTGTATCTCACAAATCTCTTTCAGTTTACCAAATGTTGTTTCTTTGGCAATTGTCAGCATATTACTGCCGCGACCACTAATCATGATAATAATTGTTTTCATTTTCTTTTCACCGCTAAGTTCGCAAAGACGCTAAGTTAAAGATTATTAACTTTTCTTTGAATTCCATTTTTTATTAAATCAACTTTAAAATTAATTAAGTAGCCAAGTTGTTTTCCAGATAACTTAAGATATGAAATTAATTGTGCTACATGAACTGGCAATATATAATCAACAGTTTTTAATTCTATGATAATTTCATTCTCAACTAACAGATCAAGTCGATAACCATTTTCTAATATTTTCTCTTTATACACAATTGGGAGTTTGACTTGTCGTTCAACCTTTAGACCTCTATCAATTAATTCAACGACAATACATCTTTCGTAAGCTGATTCGAGTAAACCTGGACCCAATTCCTTATGTACATGATAGGCTGAGTCAACAATCTGTTTACCAATTTTCTCAAGCTTCTCTCTTTCCATTGCAGATTCCCCTTTGCGTCTTACCGTTCTTTCCGGTTAAATATTTTTCTTCCTTTTCCCTATATCTTTTCTAAAGTACATATCCTCAAAATAGAATTCATTAACTCGCTCATAAGCATTTTCGATTGCTTCATCAAGTGTTTCACCTTGTGCAACCACGTTTAGAACTCGTCCACCTGATGTTTCAATATTTATATTGTTCTTTTTTGTTCCGGCATGGAAGATCAACTCTTGATCTTCTTTAATCCCGCATATATGGATTCCCTTTTTATATTCATTAGGATACCCGCCTGATGTAAGTACCACATCCACAAAGTATCCATCATTGAATTCCATTTTATAATCTTTCAATGTACCGTCAAAACAGGAAAGTAACAATTCAACCATGTCACTTTTCATCGCAGGTAATACAACTTCAGTTTCCGGATCACCCAGGCGAACATTGTATTCCAGTAACTTCAGTCCTGTTTGCGTTATCATCAAACCGAAATAAACTACACCCTTATAATTGAAATCTTCAGTTTTTATTCCGTTCATCGTTGGTTTAATTATATCGGCTTCAATCTGCTTTTTTAATTCAGCGTTATAAAATGGAACAGGGCAAAATGCGCCCATCCCACCTGTATTTGGTCCTTCATCACCATCAAGCAATTGCTTGTGATCCTGGGAAGGTTGAAGGAGTTGATAATTTTCTCCATCGGTAAAAGCTAAAATAGAAAGTTCATCTCCAATCAATTTCTCTTCGATCAAGTAAGATGCATCTTCTCCATATTTCTGTTGGATATCCTTCAGAGCTGTAAGTGCTTCTTCTTCTGTAGAGCAAACAAAAACACCTTTTCCAGCTGCAAGTCCATCATATTTAATTACGCATTTCCCGCTAACCTTTTCAACTACATCTTTTGCGTCATTTAGTACATCTTCACAGCAATTATCAAACTCCCAATATCCAGCAGTAGCAACTTCATATTTCTGCATAAATTTCTTAGCAAAGATCTTTGATCCTTCCAGTCTGGCACCTGATTTATCCGGTCCAAATACTTTTACGGGAGTATCAGCAAAATAATTAACAATTCCATTTGCTAAAGGATCCTCCGGACCAACAAAGATCAATTCAATTGTTCTGCTTCTACAAAAATTCAGGATACCTTCGAAATCATTGATATTTTTATTAATATTATTCTCAGTTCCACCATTTCCCGGAAGAACAAAAACTTCATCAGCTAAATTACTTTGTGATAATTTCCAGGCAACAGCATGTTCCCTACCGCCTGAACCAATTACTGCAATATTCATTTTACTCCCTTTCACCGCTAAGTTCGCAAAGACGCTAATTTAAAGATTATTAACTTTTCTTTGAATCCCATTTTTTATCAAATCAACTTTAAAATTTATTAAATAGCCAAGTCGTTTTCCAGATAATTTTAGATATGAAATCAGTTGTGCGACATGAACTGGAATAATGTAATCTACTGTCTTTAATTCTATGATTATTTCACCTTCAACTATCAAGTCTAGACGATAACCACCATCAATTGTTTGTCCTTTATATATTATCGGTAGTTTTACCTGGCGTTCAACCTTTAGTCCTCGTTCAAGCAACTCAACAACCATACATCTTTCGTATGCTGATTCGAGTAATCCAGGTCCTAACTCTTTATGAACATGGTATGCTGCATCAACAATCTGTTTACCAATTTTCTCAAGCTTCTCTCTTTTCATTACATATTTACCTTTGCGCCTTTCCGTCCTTTCCGGTTAGCTATTCCTTATCTCTTCATCTGCTTTAATGAGTGATTCTTTCACATCTACGATCTCTTCTCTGAAAATAGTTTTTAACCTTTGCAGATTCAAGCTGCGCAGAGCAGCCAGTGCAGCAGAACTAACATCGATAACTGTGGATGCTGGAGTTTTAGAAGGCATAATTAATGAAGAATTTATATTCACCATCATATCAATTTTATCTTTGAAAGGAGGACAATTAATGAGAGGAATTGTCAGGTTTGCAGCCAGCGCTCCACCAAGTCCATTTGATCTACCTGCCACAGCTATTACACATCCCGGTTCAATCGAGTTGTTATATACTTCAGTTATTTCGGGAAGACGTTCTCCATTTTTGTGAGCGGAGGTAACTCTCATATCTACGTAAATATCATATTTTTCCAGATGCGATTTAATTTTTTTGCAATGTTCCAGATCAGCCGGAGAACCCATAATAATTATCACGTATCCATCCTTAATTAGATCTGCATTAAGCAAACGGTTATACATACGAGTATTAAGTTCCAATTCACATTCAATGAACTTTTCTCCAAGAATTCTTTCGTAGATTTCAATGTATTTTTTAGAGGCTGTTTCAATCACTTCCTGTGGTAACATATCAGGAACTTTATCATCAACTTTATTGTTCAACAGCCATTGTCTAATATACTCTTTATCCATGGAATCAACATTAGCTGGATCCTTATCGTAAGCAGCTTTATCCCAGAATCTGGAAGAATCAGGTGTATGAATTTCGTCGATCAAGATCACTTTACCATCAATAAGTCCAAATTCGTATTTCGTATCTACAAGGATAATACCTTTTTCGGCTAGTTCGTCTGTACCAAGTTCAAACAGTTTTAGAGAAATTTCTGCCATTTGATCGTATATTTCTTTTGTGGCCCAACCTTCTTTAACGAGATCCTCTGGAGTAATTTCCCTGTCATGTTCTTCTTTGGTTGTTGGAGTTAATATTGAAGTAGGAAATTTCTGATTCTGAGTTAATCCATCAACAGCTTCCACTCCGGAAAATGTTCTTTTGCCATTCTTATAACCACGCCACATAGATCCTGTTAGATAACCTCGAACTATCATTTCCACTTTTAGGGGCTGGGCTTCTTTCACCAGACTAATATTCGGATCAACAGCTTTAATAAGATGATTATCAACAATATCTCTAGTTTTTTCAAACCAGTAGTTTGTTATCGCATTCAGCACCGCACCCTTATTGGGGATCAGATTATTCAATACGCTGTCAAAACTTGAAACTCGATCCGAGACAACTATCATTCGTGTCTTATCGTCGATTCGAAAACTCTCCCTTACTTTTCCGCTGTGGATCTTTTTTATCTGCGGAGTATAGAGTTTATCTAAACAATTCATTTCAATTTCTCCTTTTCTCACCACAGAGCTCACAGAGAACACCGAGGGTATTTATACAATTCTTCTTATTATACCATCTTTCAATAATTTTACATTGAAATTTATTAACATCCCAACTCGATAACCGGAAAGCTTTAGATAAGTTATCAATTGAGCTTCATGTATTGGTAAAAGTTTATCAACAGATTTTAATTCAACAATTACCTTATCTTCTACGAGTAAATCTAATCGATATTTTGTTTTAATTGTTTCACCTTTGTATATGATAGGTATTTGAACTTGTTGCTTGATTAGCATATTCTTCTTCAATAATTCATAAAATAGACATTCTTCATAAGCAGATTCAAGCAAGCCAGGACCAAGATTTTTATGAACTTCAATTGCAGCATTGATAATTTTATCGGTTATATCTTTATATAATAACTTATTCATCTTCTCTGTGTTCTCCGTGCTCTCCGTGGTTAAAATCTAATGTTTAAAATGTCTTAATTCTGTGAACACCATTGCAATATCTAGATCATCACAAGCTTTGATTACTTTTTTATCACGCATTGAACCGCCTGGTTGTACGATGGTTTTAATTCCAGCTTGCGCTGCCGTTATAACATTATCCGGAAAAGGAAAGAATGCATCAGAAATCAGTAACATCTTCCCTAACTCCTGAGCCAAATATTCAATAATATTTTCTCCATCATAATCCATTGTTAAATTCTCGGAAGCTTTATCAATTGCCAGTCTGGTTGAGATCAAGCGATTTGGTTGACCAGCTCCCATTCCCAAAAGCTGGAAAATTCCCTCATCTACTTCTCTAACCAAAACTATAGAGTTAGATTTTACCTGTCGCATTGTTTTCAGTCCAAACTCGATCAATTCTTTCTTCGCTTTCACATCAATTTGTTTCTTTGTAACAACTTCCATTTTTTCGTAGAGTTTCACATCAGCATCTTGTACCAATAATGAGTTATGCAGATATTTCATATCAATTTTACTTCGACAAACATTTGGATCAAATTGAACAATTCTTAGGTTTTTATGGAATTCCAGATATTTCAGCGCTTCATCACTAAATCCAGGAGAAACAACAACTTCTACGAACTTGCGTTTACTTTTATCTTCATTATTTAATGCAAAGAATTCTACAGTTTTTAATTCAACCGGTTTATTAAATGCAATTATAGATCCAAATGCTGATACAGGGTCACCTGCCCAGGCAAATTTCAACGCTGTCAATTGATTATCTGCTTCAGCCAATCCACAGGGATTGCTATGCTTGATCACGCCAACACCAAAACGATCTAAGTCTTTCACTGAATCAATCGCTCCCTGAATATCATTTAGATTATTATAAGATATTTCTTTGCCATGCAAAACTTTCATATCATATAAAGATTCAGCTTTCCCTGCTTCCCGGTAGAAGAATCCTTCCTGGTGAGAATTTTCACCATAACGTAGTTTCTTGCCACCAGTAAAATGCAGACGAATGCTTTTTTCATCAGCATATTCATCCATAGTTGTAGCAATGAGAGAATCGTAATCTGTCGTGTGATTGAAAGCCTTTCTCATTAATTTAAATCTAGTTTCGGTTGAGATTTTTCCGTCATTATCTTTTAGTTCAGAAATGATATTTTCATAATCATTCACATCCGTAACAACTCCAACATATTTAAAATTCTTAGCAGCTGCCCGAACCATTGTTGGTCCACCAATGTCTATATTTTTGATAAGAGTGTCAAAATCCGCACCTGGCTCTTTTACTTTATGAAAAGGATATAAATTACACACAACCAAATCAATAGGTTTAATACTTAGTTTTGCAGCTTCTTCAGCATCTTTTTCTCGATCATATAATATAGCTGATTCTATGTTGAAAGAAATCGTTTTCATTCTACTACCGAATGCTTCCGGATTTCCTGTTACTTTTGAAATCTCTGTTACTTCTATTCCAGCTTCTTCTAATATATTTTTTGTACCACCAGTGGAAATTATTTCACATCCAATTTCTTTCAGTGTTTTTGCTAATTCAACAATTCCTGTTTTATCAGAAACACTTAACAGAGCCCTTTTAATTCTAATCATTCTTTCTCCAAATTAGATACTAAAAAGGCGGCATAAAGCCGCCGGAAAATTATTTAACTGCAATCGCCTCGATCTCAACTCTGGCGCCTAACGGTAAGTTAGCCACCTGAAATGCAGCCCGGGCTGGAAAATCCGATTTGAAAAATTTTGCATAAACATCATTCATGGCTTTGAAATCTGCGATATCGGCAAGTAAGACAGTAGTCTTAATTACATTCTCATAATTCATATCAGCTTTTTTCAATATTTCACCCATGTTTTTCAATGATTGTTCAGTTTGTTCAGCAACATCATCAGAGATGAATTTACCTGTAGCAGGAACAATTGGCAATTGACCTGAAATATACATTGTATTTCCAGCTTGAACAGCTTGAGAGTATGGTCCAACGGCTGCAGGTGCTTTTTCAGTAGCAATAATTTTTTTCATTTTTAACTCCTTATTTACATTCTATTTGTTATAATCTTTAATATAGCGTCATCAGCATTTTGCATACCATATTCACTAACTAATTGCATATTTTTAATTGAATTCTCCAAAGAATTTTCTACTACACCCTGTTCATCTTTTATGTACACGTCTTCGAGTGCTAAGAAAGCATATACGGCAGCTTCACCGGCTGCAGTTTCCAATTTAAATGAACAAGATTCTTTAGCACCGTCACAAAGTGTACCGGTAAGACTAGCAATAAGACTCTTCATAGCACCTTCGATCTGTTCTCTTGTTCCCCCCAGCAACCAGGTTATACCAGCGGTAGCACCTAGTCCTGCAGAGACACTGCATCCACAAATGGGAGATAATTTCCCCATAAACTGTTTCACGAATACATTAATAAGATGACTAAGGGCAATAGCGCGCATCAGTTCAATTTCTGATTTTTTATGTTGATCGGCAACCAATGCAATAGGCAAGATGGCAGTAATTCCCTGATTACCACTACCACAACTGGTCATCACCGGCATATTAACTCCACCCATCCGTGAATCTGAAGCTGCTGCAACCATCATTTTAATCCGATTTATGATATCATTACAAATCATACCTTTATTCATCAAACTCCACATACCACTTCCAATACCTAAACCAACTTTATTATTCAAACCATATTCAGCCATTTTCATATTCATCTCAATACCATCTCTCAAAAAGGAGATCTCATCAAGTTCCATATTATCAACTGCATCAAGGATATCCGTAAGACCTATTTTTGGTATATTACCACACTTATTATCTTTAACGTCATCGGTAGCAGATTCAAATACTTTTTTACCATTCACTTCCAGCAAGATCATATTAGTATGGCCATTCGCAATAACCGCGACTGCAGTATCTTTTCCAGTTTTAACTGTAGCTTTTACATAAACTGATTGATCTATTTCAATGAATTCGGCTCTTACTCTTTTTTGTGACACCATATCCTTTGCTATTGCTAACTGCCGGGGAGACACATCTTCTAGAAGACGCAATTGATCTTTTGGTTCGTCAACGATAGTCCCTAAAGCAGCTGCAATTAAAATACCTTTTTCTCCAGTATTTGGAATTCCCACTGCACTGGCATTTTTAAAGAAAGCTTTACTGATTTGAACATGCACTTGATCAGGTTTATCTGGTAGTTCTTTTGCTGCTCTGGAACAAGCTAAAGCTATAGCAACAGGCTCTGTACAGCCAGTAGCGGGTTTAACTTGTTTTCTTATAATTTCTAATAATATTTTTTTATCCATTAACCTAATACCTTCAAAATATTTTTTTTACCAAACTCTTTGTGTGTTTAATATCGTCAATTTCTTTAATTGTAAGGATCAAAATAAATTACTTGTTTCAAGATCAACAGGTATCTGACCTGAGATAAACAATAGATCATTAGCCCAAACAGCCTGGTAATATGGTCCTACAGCTTTTGGGGCTTTATCGGATGAAATTATTTTTTTCATTGTTTCTCTCTTTTCCACCTCTTTCCGGTCTTCTCTTCAAAGATAAGAAGTAGAAAGTGCTTTTTTAATAATTATTACAGATCTATCCAGTTACCTTGCTTATCATAATGAGAAGATCCTCTATATCCACAAGCATTCCAAATTGAATCAAATGTATTTTTTAACAAATTCTCAATACTAATTTGATTATTTTCTAAAAGAAATTCTGGTAAATATAGTGTTTCATTTTCAATTTCCTTACTTCCTCTTATTCTAAATTCTTCTGAATAAAGTTGATAACCTTTCACATTTATCATACTTATGTATACCATTATTGGATAATCCACGCTTAAACTTTTCAACACTTCTATGTAATTGTTTAATGCTTTTATGATTTCATTTTCCAAAAGAACTATTGAAATGGTCGGTATATTTGAATGGAAACGCAAGAGTCCATTATCAACAGCTTCAATTATTCCATTTTTGTATAGTTGAACATATGTATTAATTTTATTTGAATTGGGAAATGATTGGTACGAAATAAAACCATCAAAGTTTATTCTGTGACTCCTAGCAGAACAATATATTGGTTTTAAAAAACCGGGATTTTGATAAATATCGGAAAGATTATAGTGTTTTGCTGGTGAGAAAGAACTCAAGGGTAGTAGATGCATAATAATTTTTGCGCCATCAACAAGAATATTAGTAGATTCATTAGTAGTTATATCTAACACTCTATTTGTTTTGAATCTTTGAATTTCCTCATATAAAGTGCTTGATAAATTAAATGTATTTCTTAATTCTCCAACATCCATTGGATATTTACCACTATTATTACGTGCATAAAATTTATCATATCCTTTGTAAACAATACGGTGTGGCAAATTCCAACTTCTTGGAATTCTAATAATCATCACCCTTTTTAAATTAGTAAGTTTTACGAATTTAATTTCTATTCCAACAATGTTTGGTTCTATTCCATCTCTGATTATACTTTCTAATTTGTTAATTTCTTTGTCAGGATTATCTATTTCTATTCCATCAATTGAATCAGGTATACCTTTCTTTTCACTTATACCAACTAACAAATCCCCACCATTTGTATTTGAAAAAGATGAGATATCAGCTAAAAATTCTATTTTGTTTTCTTTACTACTTAGATTTAGTAGTTTCTTATATTCAATAGTTTTACTTTCTTGAACAGAATTGGTTTTAAGATTAATCACATCTTGTTCATCGATTTTATCAAAACTCTTATTAATCACATTCTCTCCTTTAGAAGACTATTAATTCACAACTAAATTGACACAATTTCTCA
>Ga0222683_1000723_pt1 | contig 9858 bp, 9 predicted proteins | sample AntAcemetage1073_FD_179841 | JGI IMG/M metagenome (GOLD analysis project Ga0222683, IMG submission 179841) | Saline water microbial communities from Ace Lake, Antarctica - #1073 | ecosystem: Environmental > Aquatic > Non-marine Saline and Alkaline > Saline | place: Antarctica: Ace Lake | collected... | reverse complement strand
AATGGCGAAATGTGACATCTGCGGTAAAGGTCCGCAATTTGGCAACAAAATAAGCCACTCTCATAAAGTTACTAAAAGAATGTGGCATCCTAATATTCAAAAAATAAAAGTTAATATTGATAATACTGTAAAAAGAATTAATGTCTGCGCTAAGTGCTTAAAAGCCGGCAAAGTAAAGAAAAGTGCTTAATCATACCATTCCTTGAGTTTATCAATAACTTCATTGGTTATCCAATCAGGAGTAGAGGCACCACTGGTAATTCCAACCTTATCTTCAGGATGAAACCATTTATATTTTAGTTGGTTTTTAGTTTCAATATGATAGGTCTTTACTCCCTGCTTCTTACTTATTTCTGCTAATCGGGTTGTGTTAGCGCTTTCCTTTCCTCCAATCACCAACATCACATCCACTTCATTTGACAACTCAAGCACGCTCTTTTGTCTTTCCGTGGTAGATTTACATATTGTATTATATATTCTTAATTCCTCAGTTTTGTTTAACAGTGCAGATGCTAATTCATAAAAATTATAAATATTTTTGGTGGTTTGAGATATAAAAGCAATTTTTTTCTTTGTGATCATTTTCTCTGTATCGATAATTGAATTTATCACCAAAGCATCGTTTTGAATCGTATCCAATAAGCTTAGCACTTCGGGATGTTTTTTGTCCCCATAGACAACTATAAAATAGTTCTTTTTGTGTAAATATTGTGCTATCTTTTGAACTTTTTTAACATATGGACAGGTGGTATCAACTACCGATAACTTTTTTTGGTAGGCCTTTTTAAGCATTTTGGGAGAGATACCGTGAGCTCTGGTAATAACTGTACTTTCTTCCGGAATTTCATCTAAATTATCTACCAGCTTTACTCCTTCTTTTGTAAAATATTTTATAACTTGAGGATTATTTATTATTGAACCCAACATATAAAGGTTATCTTTTTTTTCTTTTAAGGCATTTTTAGCTAAGTCTACAGATTTTTTAACTCCGAAGCAAAATCCCATTTTTTTAGATAATATTATTTTCAATTTGTTTTCCCCTGTATTTTTTTTGCTTTTTTATTATCTTTAAAATCTCATCCTTAACTTCCTCAATGCTTTTTTCTGTAGAATCTATAAGAATAGCATCTTTTGCCTTAATTAAAGGAGCATATTTTCTCTTACTGTCAATTTCATCTCTCTGCGCTATCTGTTTCTTAACTTCTTCATAACCTACATCATAACCTTTTTTTATAAGTTCTTTGTACCTCCTCTTAATTCTTTCCTCCTCAGAAGCGGTAAAATATAATTTTATATCTGCCATCGGTAAAATTACCGAACCAATATCCCTGCCTTCCATTACAATATTCCCTTTTTCGGCTAATTTTCTCTGCAGATGAATTAACTGTCTTCTTATTTTGGGTAGTTTGGCTATTTGAGAAACATTCTGATCAATTTTTGGATTGCGTATTTCCTCAGTTACATCTTCTTCGTCAACAAAGATATGGTAATAATCTTTCAAACTATTAGTATTTGTTTTTTTGATAGTTATGCAGGTGCTTGAAACTATATCGGAAATCATATTTTCATTGTTTATGTCAATATTATTTTTTAACACTTTCCAGGTTATTGCCCGGTAAATTGCTCCTGTATCAATATATATAAAACCTAATTTACGAGCAATTAATTTACCCATAGTACTTTTGCCCACAGCAGCCGGTCCATCTATAGCAATTATAAAACCATTTTTTTTCATAAAATTATTAATTCTCCAATTTACCAATTGACCGATTTACCAATTAATATAGTCGTTAGTGAATAGTTAATAGTCGTTAGTACAAATGCAAGATACAAGTTTATTTAGTTACTTGGTTACCCAGTTACCCGGTTTACCAGTTGGCCAGTTAATTCTAGTTATTAATTTCAAATACAAATTCTCAGTTATAAGTTGGGGATTAGCTGATACAGTTAACCAGCTTGATTTTAATTATTCAACCGGGTAACTGGTAAACTGGCTAATCGGCTAACTATCTAACAATTATGATATTTTCTTCAGACTTTTAATTTCTTCTTTGTTTAAATACCTGTATTCTCCCGGCTTTACTCCTTTTAAGGAAATGGGACCCGTCCGGATTCTTGTAAGCTTTAAGACAAAATGCCCAATATATTCAGCCATTTTTCTAATCTGTCTTTTCTTTCCTTCTTTTATTTTTATTTTTAATATAGCATTCCCTTTAATAGTTTTTAATAAGTAAATCTTACAGGGAGATATTTTATAATTATTTTTTAAAGTTACTCCCTTTGATACTGTTTTTAATTTTTCAGAAGAAGGGACTCCCTTTACTTTAACAATGTAAACCTTTTCTACTCCTTTTGCGGGATGAGTTAAAGTATAAGTCAACTCGCCATCATTAGTAAAGAGTAATAATCCTTCAGAATTATAATCCAATCGACCCACCGGATATACCCTTTCTTTCACATCTATTAACAAATCTAAAACAGTCGACCTGCCAAAAGGATCAGACAAAGAAGTTAAATATCCTTTAGGTTTATTTAGTAATATATATGAATAATGTTTTTTCTCTTTATATTTTACTAATTTACCATTTACTTCAACAATATCTTTTTCAGGATCAACCTTAGTTCCCAACTTAATAACGACAGAGTTATTTACCTCTACCTGGCCCTGAAGGATAAGTTCTTCGCATTTTCTCCGGGAAGCAATCCCTGCTCCCGCCAAATATTTTTGCAATCTTTCAATCATGTCATTTAACCCCAATTTCGCTTAGTTTCGGAAGATCGTTAATTTTTTTTAAGCCAAAGTGCATTAAAAAAAAGTCAGTAACTTTGTAAAGCAAAGGATTTCCAGGTGCTTTCTTTCTCCCACTAATTTTTACAAATTTATGCTTTAGTAAATTAAATAAAACCCCCGAACAACTTACTCCCCTTATCTTTTCAATTTCTGAACGAGTTACCGGTTGATTGTAGGCAATAATAGCCAGTGTTTCCAGGGCTGCTTTAGAAATTTGAAGCTTTTTTTTATTTTCTAAGATTTTTTTTACCCAGACAGAGTACTGGGGCTTGGTACCTAGTTTATAACCACCGGCAATTTCATATATTTTAAATGGCCTGCCATCATCGTCATATTTTGAGATTAATTCATCAATAATCGGTCTACTTCTTTTTTTCTCAAGACCGGTAATATCTTTTATCTTCTCAAGGGTTAATGGATTATTGTATACCAACAATAAACATTCTATTACATTGCTCCATTCTGAATTGCTTCTTGACTTTTCTTTAATTTTAAAGCATCTCCTTTTAGATTGAACATTATCCTATCAAAGTTTTTCTTCTGATAGCATTTTATCTTTCTTAAATATATAAGTTCTAATAAAGAAAGAAAAATAACGATAATTTCTAACTTACTCTGAGCTCTTTCCATGAAATAATCGAAAGATAATCCTTCTTTACTGTCCTTCAAGAGGCTAATTATTTCTTTCATCTTAGAAGCGGTAGTAAAAGTCCTTTTTTTAAAGGGTATAAAATCTTCTTTCTTTGTATTCTGTAATACCTTATCCAAAGAAGTTAAAAGATCTGATAAATCAACTTTCTGAATTTCTACGCCATCTTCTTTATTATTGTTTTCTATCTCCGGAAAATAGATATTATTTTGGGCACCTTCTCTTTCCTTTAAATATTTGACCACTTTTTGAAATTTGTTATATTCCTGGAGATTTGCTTCTTTTTCTTTTGAAATCATAAAATCATTGTATTCATTATCTTCCTCTTCACTGGTTTTAACTTCCAGTTTAGGAAGAAGATTTTCTGATTTTATTTTTAATATTAACGCTATTTCAGCAATGGTTTTACCGGCAATACTTAAATCGATAGTGCCCTTGTTTTGAATAACATATTTTAAATACTGATCTATTACTTCATTAACCGGAACTTGTTCAATATCTATAATGTCTTCTTTTATATTTCTCAATAATTCTTCTACAGAACTATTTAAATCATTAATATTTATCTTAAAACCAACATCTTTATTATTCATAATACAAATTCATTGCTTTTTTTGCTTCATCGAGAGTCTGTTTAGCTGTTTGCCTTGCCACTTTGCTCCCTTCCATTACAATTTCTTTAATTATTTTCGGATTTTTTTCATAATATTTTCTTTTTTCCCTAAAACTCTCAAACTTATTTATTAAGGCCTGGGCCAGTTTTTCTTTACATTCTACGCATCCTAATTTTCCTGATTTACATCCGGCAGATATTTCTTCGGTTTTTTGCGGATTAAATATCTCCTGATAGGTAAACACCACACAAATATCCGGATGTCCAGGATCATTCAATCTTATTTTTTGGGTATCGGTTATCATTGTTTTTACTTTTTCTTCGATTTTTTCCGGAGAATCGGATATGGAAATAGTATTTCCTAAACTTTTACTCATTCTCTTCCCATCAGTTCCAGGTACTCGGGGAATCTTGGTTAATTTTACCTGAGGCAAAGGGAAAATATTCTTATAAAGATTATTAAATCTCCGGGCTATTTCCCGAGTTAATTCTATGTGGTGTACCTGATCTTCTCCTACCGGTACGGCATTCGCTTTGTAGATTAATATATCTGAAGCCATTAGAACCGGATATCCCAAAAGACCATAACCAATATTGTCTTTCAGTCCCAAATCTCGTATCTGCTCTTTTAATACTGGATTTCTTTCTAACCATGGCAAAGGAGTTATCATGGAAAAAAGTAGATGTAATTCTGCATGTTCCGGAACATAAGATTGTATCAATACGGTACTCCTTTCGGGGTCAATACCTGCGCTAAACCAATCTATAAGCATCTCCTTAACATTTTCTTTTAAATCCTCAGTTTTGTCATAGCCGGTAGTTAGAGCGTGTAAATCTACAACGCCAAAAAAACACTTGTATTCTTCCTGAAGTTTTACCCAATTTTCTAAAGCTCCTAAATAATTCCCCAAGTGTAATTTTCCGGTAGGTCGCATTCCGCTAAAAATTATTTTTGCCATTTAAAATACTCCTCTCTAATTTTTTATTCTTGAAAAATGTTTTTTTAATTGACCAATTTACCAATTAAATTAGTCGCTAGTGAATAGTAATTCGTATCGCGTATCTAGTATCGCGTCAAGAAAATTAGTTTTTAATTATCGGTTTTTGTTTTTCTATATTTCTGTCATTGAGAGATCTGATTTATCAGTGCTTAGTAATCTCATCCTTAATCGTAGGACAGGCGTCTCGCCTGTCTATTAATTCCTCAATTAAGTATTTTTTTAGCAATTTGCCAATACACTAATTGGCCAATAAATCTAGTTACCCTGTTTACCAGTTCGCCAGTTAAATTATTTGATAGTCACTGGTTTTTAGTTTTTAGTTGTTGGTTTTTAGATAAAGAAATCAGTTTACGATTTTCGGTTTTCTTAACCACCTAACCAGGTAACTAGCTAACAAAAGATGTAATAAGTAATCTGTAACAAGAGTCTATTTTTATATGATTTCTGAAATTTAATCTCACTACTCATTACTTATCACTTATCACTCATTACTGTATTTTATACGCAATATGAATTTAAACTAGTAAACGAAATAGAAAAAATACAATAGGAAATAACACTTTTCCAATTATACCACTTAACACCAGGATTAATAAGAAAATTGGCCCATAAGATTCTAACTTCGCATACTTGTAGGCCTGAGAATAAGGCAAAAGGCCCAACAGTATTTTAAACCCATCTAAGGGCGGAACAGGAATTAGATTAAATATTGCCAGTGCAATATTTATGATCACACCTGTCTGTAGAAATATTAACCATCCTTTTATCACAGTTATTGATAAATTAAAAAAAGAGCTGCTTTGTGCCATGGTAATTTGACCGATAAGATGATAACTTAACCTTAATGCAAGGGCGAATATTACTGCAATTATAACATTAGCAATAGGACCAGCCAATGAAACATATATCATGTCTCTTTTAGGATGATTCAATCTATTAAAATTTACCGGGACCGGTTTTGCCCATCCAAATCTGAATAAAAGCAGCATCAAAGTCCCTATTGGGTCAAGATGAGCCAAAGGATTCAAAGTAAGCCTTCCCGCTTCTTCTGCCGTTGGATCACCTAATTTATAAGCCATCCTACCATGCCAGTACTCATGAAAAGTGATAGCGATTAAAACAGCTGGTATACTCCAGGCAATTTCGAATATATTATCTAACATTTTTTATTTCTTATTCCTTCCCTCTAAAATATTTTTTACAAATCTAATTTCATCTTTTTTGTTTTCTACCTCTCCATCCAACTGAGCACAAAGTAATTTATTTAAAATCTGCGAATAGATCGGACCAGGCTCAATCTGCAGTTCTTTTAGTTCCTTTCCTGAAATACATAGACTTTCTTTTTTATATTTTTTTAAATAATTAATTATCCTTTCCTTCACAATATCACCATCGCTTTCCATTATAGCTAAAAATAATACTTCATTAGACAAACCTTTTAATTTTATATAGATATTGCTTGGAGATATTTCATCTTTTTGCGATATAAATTTTATAATTTGGTCTAAATTTAAATAAATATAGTTTATGTTTTCTAAATATTTTTGCTTAAATATTAATCTTTTGAAAATTCTCTGCAACTGTTTTTTTTCAATATTTTTGGTCAGACAACAAAAGTATATTACCCATAGTTGTATTTTTTCATCAAGCATATTACATTTCCAAAAACTATAATTATCTTTCACCTTATTTAATCTTTTAACTGTTTCTTCATTTAACTCAACTTCCGGAAGAATATATCTCAATGCTTTTAATTTTTCTATTCTTTTTAAAGATTTTATAGGGCTTTCTTCTTTTAATATTAGAATTAATTCTTCGGTAATTCTTTTCTTTCTTAATCTGGAGAGTAATTTATCATCAATAGCTTTTTTCAAAAAATTTTCTGTTGTCCTATCCATTTTGAAATTATATCTCTGCTCGAATCTTATTGCTCGTATAATTCGTGCCGGATCTTCAACAAAACTCAAATTATATAAAACCCTGACTATACCTTTACGTAAATCTCTTTGTCCGCCAAAAAAATCGATTAATTTTCCAAAATATTTTTGGTTTAACTGGATAGCCATGGCATTTATAGTAAAATCTCTTCTGTACAAATCTTTTTTAATTGAACTTAGCTCAACCTTGGGAAAAGCCGCGGGGTATTCATAAAATTCTCGTCGGGCAGTTGCTACATCTATCTTAAAGCCATCTGCTAAAATTACTATTGCGGTTCCAAATTTTTCGTGGCTTCTAACTCTTCCTCCCAGGTCTTTGCCTAACTCTCGAGCAAATTTTATTCCTTCTCCTTCAACTACAATGTCAAGATCGTAATTTTTAATCCCTAAAAAGAGATCTCTTACGAATCCACCTACCATAAAAACCGGAAAATTTAATCTATCCCCTATTTTCCCAATTTTATCCAAAACATTTCTAACTCTTTCAGAAAATATTTTCTCAATTAATTCTATTTGTTTCTTTCTCTCCATCTTCCCGCTGGTCTTAACATACGTCGAAAATGATCTTTTAGGAATGTGATTTTCCCCATACAAATTTCTTATTAAATCTGTTCTGGTAATAATTCCTACCAATTTATCCTCTTGGTTAACAACTACTATTCTTCCGATATCGTAATCAATCATTAATTCTTGAATTTCAGTTAAAGGGGTATCTAATTTTACTCTAACTACCTGATCGGACATATATTTACTTACCAGCTCTTTACCAAGACCATGTTGTTTTGCCTTATTTACTTCTTGCATTGTTATAATGCCCTCTAGTTTCCCTTCTTCTACTACCGGAATCCCATTATGTCCGTATCTTAATAATATTTTTTTCGTCTCTTCAATAGAAATTGAAGTATTAACAGTCTTAACCGGTGAAGACATGATATCTTTCGCTACAATTCCCAGTTTTATTTTTCTTTCCAAGATCCTGATAAGTTTTTTCTCTAATTCATCAAGGGATAAATCTTTTACTACTGCCGAAGCTGCCTGAAAGTGACCTCCCCCTCCTAGTTCTTTTAGAATTTCATCAACGTCAACGGAGCTTGTTCTGCTTCTTCCAACTATATATATTCGGTCTGTCATTTTTACCATAGTAAAAAAAACATCACTGTTTTCTATTTCTATTAACTTATGAGTGAGAAGAGCCAGCCCTTCTGTATAATTCTTTACTTCTGCTTTAGCCATATTAATGCGTACACCCTTGCAAAAGATTTCTTTAGAAGAAAGCAGTAGTTTATTTAATAATTTTTTTTGAGCTATACTTAAGCCAATATTTATAAAATTTGCTACAACTTTTAATTTTATTCCTTTGTCAAACAAATAAGAAATGCTATTTATATCATCAATTGTAGTACTTGAAAAAGTAAGGGAGCCGGTATCTTCATAAATCCCCAGGGCAAAGATAGTTGCTTCTATAGGGCTAATTTCTAAATTCATTTTCCTTATTTTTTTCAACATTATGGTAGTAGTTGCCCCTACTTCTTCTATTACATTAATATCCCCTTTAATATCGTCCGTAGTGGAGGGGTGGTGATCATAGATATGAATTTCCAAATCTCTCTTATTTATTACATTAGCAAATGTGCCAATCCGTCTTTTTATTCTGGTATCAACTATTATCAATTTAGTAATTTCTTCTATTTTAATTTTCTTAAGAGGGGTTATCTCTATTAAATCGCCATACATAGAGATAAATTTTCTTACATTTCTCTCTAAAGATCCGGTAAACACTAAAAGAGCGTCTTTATATATTTTTTTAGCTGCTACCATAGCAGCTAAAGAGTCAAAATCAGTACTTTGATGACTAATAATTATTTCCAACTAATTACCCTCTTTTTTAAATTTATTCACTTAAAATTATAACATAAATAAGCAGTATATAGTATATCGTATTTCGTTAAGAAGGACTAGTGTAGAACGAAATTAGCGTGGAGCGTAGAGTTAGGAAAGAAGAAGACAGAATTCAGGAGTCAGTAGCCATAATATTAAATAGCGTATGGAATAAATTAAAAGTTACAGCATCTTTATTCCCTCTCCCCTCGGAGGGAGAGGGTTAGGGTGAGGGGGAAACAAACACAATACGCGATACTGAATTACTATCTGCTAAACGCTATACGCTCCACGCTTATTTCCACTCTTTAATCCCTTCCTTACTAATAGTAGCTAAAATTAGTGGTAATTCTTGCGGTTTTTTCTTTCTTATAACAAAAGAGAATAGCAGTTTTCCTTTTGCTTCTTTTAATTTTTCTGAATCATTATAATAAACTTCGGCCAAATCTTCGTTAATATTAACCTTGCTCCCTACTTTCTTCTTTAAAATAATTCCCACCGATAAATCGATTTCTGATTCTTTTTTCTCTCTGCCCGCTCCTAAAAGCATGGCACTCTCACCAATTAATCGTGAATCTATTTTCTGTATATAGCCACTAACATCAGCTTTAATTTTAGTACAATGTTTGGCCAAAGGTAATAATTCAGGGTTATCTATCATTTCCGAATTTCCACCCTGGGCGTTTATCATCTCTTTGAACTTATTTAAGGCAGTCCCTTCTTTTAATATTTTTTCTAATCTGTTTTTTCCTTCTTCGTAGTTTTTTATTGCTCCGCCTAATTTTAGCATATGGGCACCAAGAACCAGACAAAGGTTACGCAAATCTTTCGGTCCTCTATTTTTTAAAACTTCAATGGCTTCTTTAACTTCTAAAGAGTTACCGATAGCAAAACCTAAAGGCTCGTCCATATTTGAAACTACCGCCACGGTTTCTTTGCCCAACTCCAATCCTATATCTACCATTATTTTCCCTAATCTTAAAGCATCT
>Ga0222683_1000714_pt1 | contig 9959 bp, 17 predicted proteins | sample AntAcemetage1073_FD_179841 | JGI IMG/M metagenome (GOLD analysis project Ga0222683, IMG submission 179841) | Saline water microbial communities from Ace Lake, Antarctica - #1073 | ecosystem: Environmental > Aquatic > Non-marine Saline and Alkaline > Saline | place: Antarctica: Ace Lake... | reverse complement strand
TTCTACCAGCCCACGGCTTATCATTCTACCCGCGCCGAACGTTCCGGACGTTCTGAATTGCTTCATTTCCCTTGTCACACTACACACAAACCAAATTTGTACGAAGCCAAAGAACGGGCAACCCGCCAAAGCATAGGAGCAAAGGGCAAGCACTCCCGAATCAGTTATCAAATCGTCACTGCCAATTTGCATCATGTAGTCCCAATCCAGCCCGTCAGCTTCAAGCATCGCGCGGTTCATGCGCTCACCTAGCGGCATATCGTTGCTGATAACGGTGTGCAAGATGTTCCAATCAGTTTCTGTCATCGCGTGGACGTGCTGTATATTCGCCTCGTCTGTGGGGTCAAGAATAAAAAGTACTTGCGTTTCAATTCCTAAGCTATCCATCAGCCCGCGCATACGCTGAAGCCCTGCTGTCATTATTTGGAAGATTTCTGGCCGCTTCCATACGGCGCACGTTATCAGTATTTTCATGGTTTGTTTGTTACAACCGCCGCCGCTTCATCCGCATCTCTTGCTATTCCCGCAAAGCCGCCAGCAGTGGTCAATTTATCAATAAAATTCTTTTGCTCTTTACTAGCACGCCCCGTTGCTGTCTTCACCTCAACCGCGCAGAACACCGCTATCTTCGTTCCTACCATTTCGGGTGTTACTGTCATGGTCTTCCATCCAATCAGGTCGCTACTACCAACACAAAGCCCAAATTTAACAGGGTAAGCGTTTTCAATTACCCTCTTGCCGTCTTTGGTGGCGTACGACTTACCCGCCCATGCTTGCCCTACGTTGTTACGGAAGATGCAAACATTAAGTTTCGATAGCGCAAACATTATTTGAGTTTGGATGTTTTTTTCTTTCATCGTACGCGCCTTCCAAGTGTATCAAACCCGCTCATGGTCACTCCATTTGCGCGCGTGTATCGTGGTATTCCTAAGTCCAAAAGCCCGAATGTGCCTATCAGAAGGTTATAACACCCTTGGACTTCGTGTTGAACTACTCCAGCCCCCACGTTTCCTATGTGAAAGTAAAAGATTCCTTCAGGTAACTGAATACCGAGCGTCCAATCTTGACTTGGTGAGCTGTCTCCAATGACATAAACCAAAGGGCTAGTCGGACAAGAGCCTATTGTACCCCAAAGCATTTCACCTTGGCAACCATCTGTTATAAATGCGTGGGCCCACACTGAGCAGTCAGGACAGGAGTAGTATTCAAGCTCTGAATCAACAACGAATATCACTGGGTCAACACCATTTGAGTAGAACTCGTATACATAGCACCCTCCATTGTACCATGCTGGACAATCAACGTCGTATAAATCAGTCACTTGTAGCGAGTCTTCAAAGCATTGTGTATACATTGCCTGCGGAAACGGAACGATGTCTGTAATACATTGAGCGTTGCAAGCCATGAACACCCCTAGCATTAGAAGGGATGCAATGAGCCACGCTAAAAAAGGTCTTGTTACGTCTGGTCTGTTCATTTTGTTGGGTGTTTGGTGGGTGTATTCGGGTGTTGTAGGTAATTACACACCCACCTTTTTATTCTAAGGTATTTCAAATATATTCTTTGCTTGGGTTTTATCCACCACCAATTTCTCTGCCTATACTTTGCACCTTCAATCCATTGGCTAGGCTTTGCTGTTTTATTTAAAAAATCCAACTTCTCTTGTCTGTTCATTTTGTTGGGTGTTTGGTGGGGTTAATTCCAAATATCGTGTGGAGTATGCGAACATATCCTTTCACGCGGTCGAATTCTGATGTTTTCATTTTCTTATCCTCCAATGATTTATGCAAGGCTCGTAAATTTTATCAAAGATTTCACACGCCTTCGCTATTGTGATGCCTTTCTTTTTCGCATAGGTGATCAAATGCGAAGAGGTGATGCGGGGGTTAAGCATCGTAGTATATTGGATAACGCGTGTTTATCTCCTTTAAGAATTCTCTTGCCTCTTTAAGGCTGTGAAAATTAGCCATTTTGGAGTAGTGGTCGCGGAGTTGAATTGAGTAGTAACCGCTATTCTCCCACCATCTCTTGTCCCTAAACGGCTCAAAAGCATCCCCATTCCTATCTACTGAAAACCATCTTTCATGCCCCATAACAACATCTAGTGCTTCGAGGTTGCATTGAATTTGAAACCAATGCTCTCTATTTTGTTTGATTCTGTACCTCATCTCAAATATTTTTAAGTTTCATCATTTGGTAAACCCATCCTTTTTTGTAACCGCGCTCAGACGCTATACGCACAAGGTCTTCTTTTGTTCGTGCCCTGCCAACCTCCATGCGTGCCGCCTTCTTTACGATAGCCGAAACCTCTACCAACTCGCCACCAACCTCTTCAGGGGCTTTGCGTGCCGTTTCCTTAATTATCTCACCGCACTCAGGGCATACGGGGGCGGGGCTAAATACAGCGAAGCAATTGTCACACTGAGCAATGCCAATGTTCACCTCTTCGCGCTCGCTTCGCTTCTTTTTCTTGCGCCCTTTTAAACTCCACTCCCTATCCTGGGTCGGCATTCCGTGGCGTTTCGTATTGCCTACGTGGTCCAAAATAACCGCGTAATCTTTACCGTCACACACACGAAGCGCACGCCCTACTTGTTGCAGATAAAGCCCCTCGCTCATTGTAGGGCGTAATAAGATAGCCGCCGCAATTTTAGGTATGTCAGTGCCCTCGCTGATAATATCGCACGAACACACTATTTGCACCGTTCCGTTATCAAGCCCGCCCAAAATACGCACGCGCTCTTCGTCACTCATTGACCCGTCAACCGACTCAGCAAGATAACCAGCACCACGGAACTGCTCGGCTACGTGGTGAGCGTGCGCAACACTAACACAGAACGCCACAGCGGGTGCACCGTCGCACAACTTACGATAGTGAGCCACAGCGTCGCCCGTTATGGTTGGGCGGTCCACAGCCTCGTTGGCGTCGTCCTTCTTGAAGTCACCCATTTGCGTGCGCATCGACGCGAAATCAATGTCATTCGGTGGAGCGTAGACTTTCGGTTGTGCTAAATATCCCAATTCGATCAGGTCCATAATGCTAGGCCCCATTACCAGGTCATCAAAACACGAATCAAGCCCTTTCCCGTCGGTGCGAATAGGTGTCGCCGTTACTCCGAGCGTCTTTGCATCGGGAAAATAGTCCAATATCTTATTCCATTGCCCTGCAGTTGCGTGGTGCGCCTCATCTATAATAATCAAATCAGGTGTTGGAATCTTATCCAACCTTCGTACAAACGTTTGAACGCTGGCAACTTGTACCGGCTCGTAATATTTCGGCGTGTACTTCGGGTTGATCAATCCATGAGGAACGTTGTATTCGGTCAGCTTCTCGGACGTTTGGCGTAGAAGTTCTATTCTATGCACTAAAATCAGCACCGATTTACCGCGTTTGCTTGCTTCGTTGGTGATGTAGGAAAATATAATTGTCTTACCGCCACCCGTCGGGTAGACCAATAGCGGGCTACGGTTGCCGTTAAGGTATGAAACGCGAATATCTTCAACGCTTGCCGATTGGTTTGGTCTTAGCGCGTACATTATTGTGGGCGGGCTTCTAGGGAGTCTTCCGCCTTACCTTCGAATGGGGAGTTGTACGTTGTTAGGTATGTCATATATCCTTTGCTTCCATGACCATTCCCAGCGTACAGCCATGATCCACCACTTATGCTCCATTCAGGCTTTTCACTCCAACGTTCTCGCTTTCCGTCATCGTCCGTACACATGAACATGACCTCTTCAGGCTCGTTGCTCCAATCGTAGATGGTTGGCTTTACTTTAACCTCGTGAAGGCAATTAACCACCTCGCTAAAATCTACACCCGCAATCGTGTTGGGTTTCTTCTTAGCCTCATATCTTTCAATGATGCCTTTCAATACCTTGTATTCTTTTTTCGTGATTTTCATCGGTCTGCTGTTAATGGTAAGAAAATTATAAAAGCTAAAATGGCAAGCACCCAAATAAGTATTTGTTTGAAGAAATACTTTCTGTCTTCCATTTCTTTGTGGTATAACATACCTCTAAAAGGGCCGTCCTTTTCAAAAGGGTCTGTAAAATATGCAAGTAAATTTTTCATCGTTTCGTGGTTTTATTCTCCCTCTAAAAGAGCAATATCTATTTGATCTCTTGCTGCCCATTTGAGCGTTACAATTATTTTTTTCTCGTTACATTCTGTACTTAACAAAGCACGAATGTCACTGATCAACTCCTTTCGCTCTTCAAGCAACTTTTTTTTCGTGGTTTTCATACTTTCGTTTTACCATCTTCAACCCGCGCCTGAGTCATAAAAACATCCAACATAAGCTCCATGTTTTCGTACGTCTTTGGCGTTTTCTTCATCCAAGTGCGGTATGTTAAATAATTCATTCCAATGCTTTTGCAAGCAGCGTGGCAGCTAATGCCTGAAATCTTAGCGCATAGAAGCATCTTCTCGTGAAGCTCTAGCCCCTCCATTAGCTTAATATCGTTTATGCGCTCTTCGCGTGTCTTTTGGTTCATGGTTTTTTTTCTAGTGATTTCTTCCAACTTTTAGAGGGATTTGCTATCTTATATTCTCCCTTGTATTCCATCCACATTCGTATTGATGCTTGTGGTTTATTTTCAAACCAATACCAGACGCTATCTTCGTCCTGTGCTAAATAATTAGCCCACTCAGGGGCATCTTTCCAATTTGGTTTCATTTCCTATTCTTTTTGTATGACGGCCTCAACTCTGGCCTCTGTTCTTTTGTGTACTCCCACGACATTTGATAAGTCCGCGTTCTTTTGATATGGCTACCAACGCCCCGCCAAAATCCAAGGGTGAAATTAATCAATGGCTCTTCCTTATGCCACCACCATGTTTTGTTGCGCCCCATAACGAGCCAATTGGCCCACTTCGGCGCCTCCTTCCATTGAGGCTTGTAACTATCGAAGCTCATACGAAGGTGGATAAACGGGCACGGTACTCATTTCGCGCTTCCTCGGTTGGTGCTACCACAATCAACTCGTTAAGGGCTTTTATAAGCTCAGCGTGTAAGGTAGCCCCGTGGTGTTGTAACTTCGTTATCTTACCTTCTAAATGTGCTATCGGTGACGGCTCAATAGTGTCTTTCATTTTCATCGTTTATAATTTTGATATGATGCAAATATATAATAATTTTGATACATGAAACAACTAAACAAAGAAAATTATCATTCGGACACCTCGCACATTTCGAAGTCAGGAATGGACGTTATTGAGCAATCAGCCCTTCACTACTATACGCGGTACATTACAGAAGGAAACGAGCAGTCAGCACCGAAACGCCACTTTGCAATTGGTACAGCAGCGCATACTTTCGTGCTTGAACCCGATTTGATAGATACCGACCTCGCAATTATTCCAGAATATGCGCCCAAACGTCCGACAGTATCACAACTCAACGCTTCAAAGCCGTCCGCCATAGCCCAAAAGTCAATTGAATTCTGGGATTGGTTTGAACATGAGAATAAACACCGCACGCATATCTCAGCGCAGGACCTTGAAGACGTCAAACGAATGGCCGATGCTGTACACCGTTCGCCAATGTGTGCGCGTATTTTATCCAACGGCGTTGCAGAACGTATACACACATGGACCGACCCGAAAAGTGGCGCGCCAGTGAAATGCCGTGCAGATTGGGATAATGATAAAATGGGTATAATTGCCGACCTAAAGACAACAGACGATGCCAGCCCGAAAATGTTCGCCCGATCATGCAGGAAATGGAACTACGACAAACAAGCGGCCGTATACAGTGATGGAATGGAGCGCGACAACTTCGTGTTCATGGCGGTAGAAAAGAAGCCGCCCTATGCTGTGGGAGTGTATTTTGCTGGATCCGACATGATAGAATCAGGACGCGCAAAACGTGATAAGAATCTCAACACCTATATTGAGGCGTTATCAACGGGTATATGGAAAGGATATTCGGAAGACGTGGTGCCAGTGGAGTGGTAAATTAAGAGGCTTTACTAATAGCTTCTTTGATAACCGATGTTTGCCGGTCAATAACAGGCTCAATCTTTTCTAAATTGCTTTTTGGGAGTTCATCAATTCGACGGTGCAACTCCCTTTGCATGTGATCAATATTTTCGCTAACCTTGCTCGACACGTCGTCCGGTAGGCTGGACATCTTGCCAATGATTTTCCCATAGCTGGTAAGTTGCTCCCTTAGCATGGCAACGAAATTTAACTGCTCTTCTTTGAGGTTGACGCGGTATTCATCAATTTCTTCATCTCTTCGAGCCATTTGCTTATTATGATATTTCCACATAGCCCAAACAACAACTACTAAAACTCCCTCTATCCCGTGCCCGATTATCTCACCAATCAAGCTAACATCTACCTGTGCCAACATATTTGCGTAATTTAGCGCAAGATACAAAAATCGAACATGAACATTCATCAAATATTTATCCCAATTTTATGCTTGACACTTACAGCGTGCGGAATATCCAGAACTACAACCAAAGAAACGATCAACCGCGTAACAATAGAAAGGATCGACACCACAGTGACAATTGCCCCGTGGTCATCAAAAGCAACGTTCGACAGCGTGACGACGAAACCACAGACGAGAGAAGTTCCAGGAGGTAGCGTAACAATTAAAAAAACGGTGGCGGGTAAAATTGAAGTGATATGCCAAACAGATACCATTTTCGTGCCCGTTCAAATGGAGCGCGAAACGGTTGAAGAGATAACCAAAAAGGACACCATCACAAAAAGCAAGGGTGTCCGTTGGCGTTGGTTTATATTCGGTATTATCGCGGCCCTTGTTGGGCGTTTGGTGCTACGGCAGCTTCTGGTTTAGTCAAAAAGGTTACTTTGTGAAGTGTTGTTTTGCTTGTATATTCCAAGTGCTACATCTAGGATAGTCTTCCCTACTTCATAATCAACTAAATTCCTAGCTATCTTATCAGTTCTTTGAGTTCCTTTGTATTTTTTAAAATTATAATCGTGAAATTCACACCATTTATCAACTTCGTTTTTACCTTCCATTATACCTCCTTTTCTTTCATTTAGGTTTGTAGGTAAATTAAAGTTAGTCCAGTATAAATGTCTACCTCTTTTTTTGCCTGCAATCAAAGGCTCGTAGTATGGTATTACATTTTCAACTACGTATTTTCCTTTAAACCATTTGTCTAAAAATAATATTTCAGCATATAATTTCATGTCAGGAAACATAGGTTTTGTGGTTTCTTTTCTCGCAAATCTCGCTTTGCTATGAGTTGGGCAAGGAGGCGAACTCCATATAAAATCAAATTCTTTATAATTATTTAAAAGATACTTATGCGCATCCGCTACAATTACAATATCATTAGGGAAACGTTCCTGGTACATCCTTGCTAATTCGGGGTCTAGTTCCACCGCTGTTATCTCATGCTCTTCACCCCATAGGTATCTGTTACCTCCTAGGCAAGCGTATAAGTTTAATATTTTCATATCGCTTCTGATTTGAACCATATCCATTTCTTATTAACGTGGTCCAATTCTACACCGTCGAAATTTTGCAGCGTCTTAGCAGTGAACGGAACGCCATTGTAATGGTAGCCCATTTGAGTTAAAATATGGCTACACGTGTCAAGCCTGAAAAGATTGTTGAACGGTAGGTATGAGGTCTGGGAGTAGGTCATCGGTTCTGATTTTCAGCGGTTAATTCATCCAAGCTATCGGCATACGTAATAAGCCCAGCGAGGTCTAATTTCGACACGAACGCGCAAACGCGGTCGATAGCACTCCAAACCTCTTCAGTGGTCTTCACGTTCGCCTCATCGTGCCATAAGGCGGGTTTGATTCTCTTATACTGTTTGTCTGAGGCTTTCAACAGCTTGCCAGCAAAATATCGAACGTTCTGGCTGTAGAACTCTGTGCCCTTTAGCGCGTCCTGATCATCTTGCATGATATGGCTGAAAAGCACAGTGCGTACAACGGTTTCTTTTTCGGTCATTTGTAACGCTTTAACTTCATTATGACATTATCGCCTTCCATTGAAAATATGAAATCATCGCCAAAAACACAGTGTTCGTGAAAAGCTGTTTCATTGATAGCTTCCAACAGACGCTTGTTATGCTCCAAATCTTTACCGTTTAAAAAATGGTGTTGAATAACAACCTCGTTGTAGCTAGCTAACTGGTCTATCGCCCATTCAACTTGCCTCCTGAAGTTATCGTATACAGATTCGTTTTTAACGTACGTGCAATCGAGTGTGTTTACTTTCATCTGTTTCGTTTTTCGTTTAAATCATGAAGCCATTTTTTATCCTTTGGCCCTCGCCCTTCGTAAGTACTGAAATTTTTCCAAAACATAAACGAATGCTTATGGCGTAAGGCTCGCAATATTATTTTGTCGTAGTCGACAATCGTGCAACCTGAATCAGCTCCACAGTGGCAACAAATACCGCTGGCGTACATTAACTCGTCTTTTCCTAAAATAGGACTTTTCAAAGGTGTCTGGCAAGTTGAGCAGACATTAACGGTATACCATCCTGAATATTTCACTTTCATCTGTTTCGTGTTAAACTAATTCTGCGCCCGTATTTCATGCGCTCACTTTCGCTTCTTATGTAACGCGCCCAATCGTTGAACGAAAGGCGGTTACTTGGTAGGGTTGTTTTCATTTCGTTCGCCATACTCTGAAGCCGCCGTCAACTTTTCTAATAGCGTGCGACCTGTCTAAATCGTAATATTTGGCTAGTCTTTTCTTTCTAAGAGGTTGTCGAATTTTGTTATAAAGCATAATTCGAGTTTCAGTTTCGTTGTTTTTTTCAGGACATGAGAAGAAAAAAGAATCTCCTACTTCCATTTGCAAAACCAATTTATCAGTTATTCCATCCTTACCTAGCTTTCTAGGTGTTAATGGTACTCCTTTATCAATCTCAATCATGTCTGTAATATGTGTTGTCCTAAAACAGTAGGCTGTTTGCTTACTCGTACAAATATACATCAATATACATCAATATACACATTGGCGCGTGCTTATTTCTTAACCTCCTCATTTTCAGTACTATCCATTTTACATACGGCTAACTCCCTCATTCTCAGTACTATCGAAACTTTCGTAAGTTTTGTATGCGATTTCGTACACTCTACAGCCTTACGGCCGCAACGTTCTTCGACGAACAACAATCAGAATCAAGCGTTTTTGGAAAACCACTCTCACACATAGGTGCGCGCGTCATGTGCGTAATGCGTGAGCGCGCCCCTGTAGTAGTAGTATGTTTCTTAAAATAGATATAAAACGATTGTTGCTCGTCGAAAGCCCAGTCATGGCGCGGCTCTCCCAACAATCAGAATCGCATACAAAAAAAAGTGCTCTGATTGTAGAATGAAGGTAGCCTTACTCTCACGGGCGTTACACAACAATCAGAATTTAAACGTTTCGATAGTATTGAAGGTCAGCACGTTGCGAACAGCGTCCCTCTACAGCCCCCTGATAGCAACACATACAGCACACCACCATGTACGAATGTAGCCTTTTAGCCTTCGACGAATGTACGTATATCATCGACGGTGCTATATTACATGGGCTATCGTACCTTAGCAGCACACACCACACTACATAGCCATGGCATACATACCACGCACATCAGGGAAGTACTCATACCGTACACCTAAGCAGGGCCGAGCGTTCGCACGTAACCAAGACCCACGATACAACAGCCGTGCATGGCGTGCGCTGTCTAAACATCAACGAGCTATGGAGCCACTGTGTGCAGGCTACCAGTGCGCCCGCCTAGCTCAGGTCTGTGATCACATCACACCAGTCAATGATGGTGGTGACTTCTGGCATGGTCCATTCCAATCACTATGCCACACGTGTCACAACAAGAAGTCAGCACATGAGATGCACGCACGTAAAGAATAAAACCTCAATACATGATGCCTCCTACCCCTACGCTGGGAGGAAAAATAAAACAAAAGGGGATAGGGGTCTGTTTTACATACGGCCTTTATACGGTACGT
>Ga0222683_1000710_pt1 | contig 9995 bp, 12 predicted proteins | sample AntAcemetage1073_FD_179841 | JGI IMG/M metagenome (GOLD analysis project Ga0222683, IMG submission 179841) | Saline water microbial communities from Ace Lake, Antarctica - #1073 | ecosystem: Environmental > Aquatic > Non-marine Saline and Alkaline > Saline | place: Antarctica: Ace Lake... | reverse complement strand
TTAGAAGCTTTTTCCAATGAAGAGAAACAATTTGTTGAATATTTGGTGAAGAAATATTATTTTGGACTTGGTACTTAAAAGGATAACTACAGGATTTATCGTAATGTAGGAAAGAAATCTTGATATCTTATTCAACCCGAGTTCACCATTGCCTATCGTCTGATATGCACGCCAACCCTACCTATTTGATGGATGTTTTTCGGAGGGTGGAAGTTATAAAGCAATAATTGTTTTGAAATTGTGGATTTGAGAAAGAATAAGGATAAGATGATTAAGAAAACCTGGATACGCAAAGATTGTAATTTAAGTTTTGAAAAGTTTACAAAAGATAAATGTTGTCCATTTTGCAATAGTAAACGAATTGAAAAATCGTCTCGATGACATTAGATAAACGATTCTAAAGATTTTTTTTGACTATTTATGGCTTGATAATGGCATGGCTACCACATCTCGGGCATGTCAAAACGTCAATGTCTTCAGGTACACTAAAATATTTTTTGCACTTCATACATTTCCACATCATATTATATTGTCCCTAATACCCTCCATTTGTCAACTTAATATAACTTTTTTGGTATTCTTAAAAATACAAAATTACTTATCCCCCAGGAGAGAATAAGGAAGGATAATGCATTAAAACGTCTGATATGCACGTCAACCCTACTCCAATGGATTGTTTTCTTTGTACCACGGGCAATTAATACAAGTATCACACAGATTATATCCATAGCACTCTTTTCCTATGTGATTCAAAAATAAATAACAATCTTTCCCAAGGTCTAACTGATATACTATACAGTTTTCTCTTTTCTCATTTGGGCAATTTAAAAATTCCCAGCAATTCTGATGGCTGTTTTTTATGCTACTCACCATGTTATACTTTGTGATTACCACTATTAAAAAATATCTTGTAAAAGTATCAAAATGTAAATTTGTCTTTAGGGAAAGGGTGTAAAAATTATCAAGAAACGGGAGGGAAGAAAGGAAAGCAGCTAAAATTGTTGCAGAATCATAAAAAGAACTTCATGAAAGGATGTCTAAATCGAAATTACATACTACAAAGAAGCGCAAGTATTAACCTGAGTTCACCAGGCGAACAGCCAAAGTCACTTTGAGTATGCACAATAAACTCAACAGGGATTGAAATCTGTGTGAAACACTTATTTAAACAGTCGCTAACAGTAGTTCTTTGTTGATGAATAATAAATTATTAGCGATATCAAAAACCTTGCATTCGCGGTGTATCAAAGTTTTAGTTCAAATTGTCTATTAGCTGTTTGTAGCTGTCCTTGTTGAACAGGATGAAAATTGATGTGTGTCATAGTCACATCTAGCAGGTTTTAATCAATGTACAGTGATTAGAGGTTTAGAGTCGTGTTATGTTTTATGATGAAAACTTGTTATGTAAAATCAAAAGAAAGTTTTTCTTCCTCGATTAACCGATTTACATGATCTTGTGGGAGATTTATTTTATTACAAACAAACGGGATTTTTATTTTTGAACCACTTACTTTCTCCCCATGTAATATTAAAACTTTAGAACCTTGTTGTTTTAAATACTCACCATATGCAATAACAAATGGATCACAACATTTTAACCATTGTTTAAAACCGATAATATGAGAGCCCGTGAGATTACTCATAATATAAGGAAATAAATTAATTACGTCAGGAATATCTGATTTTGAAGTTAATATATTTGGTGCAAAATCAGCTTTCAGATAGTCATGACCTTTTTCGATCTCTTCTTTTACCTTATCAATAATAATTAATTTACCGGATTTGTTTATATCTATTAAAAAATCCCAAAAAGGTTTAAAATTATTTGGCGGATAAAATTTCATTGCTGTTATAAGTGCAGACGTGTCAGCAACGTATTTATCCATTCTGTAAAACCTCAAAAAGTTGATTCATTCTATCAACATCTCTAACTTTGAGATAATCGAAAGTTTCAGATAATGAAATTCTCCCATCTGAATAGTTATTATTTATTAACTCAATGTATTTTTTACTCAATCTGGTTTTTAATACTTTATAATAATCAGGTCCACCCTGTGATTTAATAGTTTTTTTATAACTATGTTTTTTTAAATAATCATTAAAATCATTTTTTGAGATTGCTTTCATTAAATATAATCTATACATAAATGCTAATTTACTAAGTTTATATTTTTTAGATAATTCTTTTAACCATTGATCAGATACTTTCTCTTCAATTTTCGAATCTTTAATACCTTCTTTTTTTTCAATTTCCTCAGTAATTAACAAGAAATAAGCAAAACTATTGCACCAAATTTCAGTACTTGAAGATGGATTATTTGCATTAATGTTGTCGATATCCACATCCTCCATGTTTAATAAGTAATGACCAAGTTCATGCAATAATGAGAAAATCTCAGCATTTTTATCATCAGAAGAATTTACCAACATCAATGGAGGATATTTATTATCAAGAAAGATACATCCACGTAATTCATGTGGAAGAGCATCTCTAAAAATAAAAATATCTTGATTTTCAATATTCATTCTTAATATTTCAAAAACTTCCCTCGATGTTTTATCTTCATAATCTTTAATATCAAAATTAAAAGTTCTCCTTATTATTTTTGCAGCTTCAGCTGGATTAAAATCTAAATTATATTCTGGTAATTTTCGTTGTATAGATATGTTTTGTTCTTGTAAGAGATATTGTATTTCCTCTCTAAGTTCAGAATATTCTCTTAATTTTTGTTCAATAATTGGATTAACAAAATTGCCAAATTTTGATCTAAATTTTGGAAATATTCTTTCCTCCGGCACAGTGTCTAAAAAATAAAAAGGTATACCTCTTTTCAAATAAGAATCGATTTTTTTTAAATCTGAATATTTAGTCGACTCTTTATCTTCTAATATATTTTCTAAATAATCATTTGTAAAATATTTTACATTAAATTTATGTCTGATATATTGGACTAATAATTCTTTTGTAAATCCTGATCTCTCAATCGCCCATAGTAATAACTTTGGATTAATGTTTACAGTAAATGAGCGAGTCATATAATATATAAAATGAAAATAGGTTTATAAATCTTATTTGTTTTATTAAGAGCAATCATCCTCTGATTGTATCCACTTTATCGCATCAAAAATGCTTTTGTGTTTGTAACTTATAGTGGTCATTGGGCTTGTATGCTTATTGAAAATCTAAGGGATTTTTTCCTGAAATAATCTTATAGTGGTCATTGGGCTTGTATGCTTATTGAAAATCTAAGGGATTTTTTCCTGAAATAATCTTATAGTGGTAATTGAAACTAATCCCACTGTACGGGAGAAAACAATGACTAATATTAAATACTCAACTGCTTTAGGATTTAGTATGGCAGATATAAAAATAAGTGGAAGTCTTGCTGTTGCACTAGCATTATTTGCTTTTTTAGCAATATCTACAGGAATTGGATTTAATGAGGTGATTGAAGGATTAGGTACTATGCTTATTTGGGTAGGATGTATTGTCATTGTGGTTTTAATAGTGATTTTTATTCTAAAAAATATGTGAGCCATTAATATGATTTGCAAAATCTGCGGTGTTAACGAAACAGATAACCCTGATGGAATCTGTGATGATTGTAAGTTTTCAATAATTGGTAATGAGGATATTTCACCAAATTTATTGATTAGATAAAATAATCATACATGGCGGGTTTTTGATGGATAAAGTGATTAGAGGCTAAGGTTTGCATTACATTTTCTGATTAGAGTTTCTACTCCCTGTGAGCTGATTTTATAGTTAGAGCTAAATTTCTCATAATTACTCCTCCTCTTGCCGTCATTGAAAGTTTCAAAATCAAAATTCCCATCAGTAGCTACGTAATCACTGGTACCATAAAAACCTTATACATTTTCAATGCCTCTGTTGTCATCCACCTGCATAATGGTATTGTAGCGCTATATGCGCGATGCAAAAAAAGAAGGGTTATTTTAGATTATTGAACCCATCGCACATATCTTTCCAGTACTCATAACTATCAGGATTAGGAGTATTAAGAGCAGTTTCTGAACCCGTAATTATATCATATGCTGTCATGCCATCCAGTATGTATCCTGCCGTCCAGCCTGCCATATAGTTAAGCCACAAGGCAAGTAGCTGTGCTTTCAGTTTTCCTTCCATGGTCACAGGATGTGGTATTTCCAAAATAGCTAAAGCATCATTAAATTTCTCTGTCTGTGCACCAGTAAAACTGTAAACACCGGATCCGCCTGTTATCCCATCAAGATATTGTTCAAGTGTCTCATCGGGAATATGTAATTTCCCGCAGCCCAATAACGCTGCACTGAACTGATGTTTCCAGAAACCAATTGTCCGTGGATGTTGTTTTTGCTGACATGATACTTTGATATCCACATGAAATGGATATTGCCAGTTCTGCTTTGCTGCCTGTAAAACCTCAACAGTCACCATCCCAGTAGCTGTTTCACCAGGATCTATCCACGTACATGCAACAACATCAGTTACTTCTACATATAAAGCGGTTGTATCATAGTCTTCAAGGTAGACTTCATCGATATGAAGCGGCATACTACCTGTGTTCTTTAAAATAAAAGTGATATATGCCCTGTATAACGGATATGCGTTATCAACCTGAACAGTGATAGTATTATCATCAACAATCTGAGCAGACACGCTACCTACATCTTTTGGGTCTACTACATCATCTTCAAATTCATTATCTGACGCAGTGGCATCTATAAATTTAACATCACAATAACATTCAGGACAACAATTGGAAAAATGTATCCCACCTGTATAACTTGCATAGCTTGTTCCAACTCCTGCAGAAACCATCATAGCTACCAGGAACAGTACACACAATTTTGCCTTCATATTTATTCCTATATATTTTATTTATTTATGTACTTTTTTAAGGGTTCGAAAAAACCCTTATTTTTTGTTTTATGATATTTATAAACCTGCCTGGTATTCATCCCAGATCTCACCAGCAGTTAGAGCACAACTATAGATTTTTACTTCATCTATGACACCTTGGAAATAATCTGTTGGAGATGACCAGGTTCCCATTGCAAATATATTACTCGTTGTATCAAGATTTCCACTAGGATCATGGTTTGAATCTATTTCTGTTCCGTTAACATATAGTCTAAGTGTATCTCCATCGTATGTTCCAAATACATGATACCATACATCTTTTTGGATGAAATTACTTCCCGTTGTGGCAATATATCTTGTTCCCCCAACTGTTATTTTTGCCTGAATTGAATCATCATTTGATGCATGTATCCAGTATTGCTCTGCTTTTGCAATAGGATTCATAAGATGACCAGCAATTGATGGTTTAACATCAAATTTTAACCATGATCCCCATGAGCCTTCTTTAATATTCAAACTAGGAGCATTCCCGCAGTCAACATAATCATCAATGCCATCAAAATCTAATGCGTCATTAATTTTCCCAGCAGTCCACAAGGGATCATCGTCGTCATGTCCTGATGTTGAACCAAGTTGCCCATCATTTGTGTTCCATGAAGAATCATAAGCTGTCTGCCCATCACCTTCGTCGAACTTCCAATATCCCTCTAGACAGAGATAATTAAAATCCTCAGCAGTGGATATAGTACCCTCTATCGTGATTGTATCAGTCCAAGTAGCATAGCTCATGCTGATGCTAGCTAGTGATAAAAGTAGTATTACGAATGTAAATCCTAGTTTTGTTATGTTTGATCTTCTTTTTCGCATTTTTTGTTTCTCCCCCATAAAAGATAGAGAAATGAATTGGGGTTTTTATTCCCAACTCATATTTTTAATTATTTTGTTTTTATTGTTCTTAAGTCACTAGAGTGTCACTAGATTAAGCAAAATATTCTGCAAGTCTCCATAGTTAGTCATAGTAAAGTAATAGCCAGTACCACTTGAAAGTGCTTCACAGAATGTAGGATCGATACTACCGATACCTAGAACGTAGATTTTGGTACCAGCAGCTTTTGCATTTGTTGCTTGTAGTATATGCGGAGCATCTCCAGCAGGAACAGGGTTTCCATCGGTTATTATTATCATGAAGTCTGGATATGTAGAGTCGTCTGTTCTGTCATCTGGAGTTGTTGGTTCAGTTTCGAGGTAACCTTGTGCTATACTGATTCCTGCTCCTGGGTTGGTTGTTCCACCAGCGTTCAGACCATCAATAGCAGCATCTAGAGCTGTTTGATCATCTGTAAGAGCTATTATAGGATAACCAGTAGTATTAAAAGCTGCTATAGCAACCATACCATCATCGTTGACTAATACGTTAACAAAGGCTTTTGATGCAGTTTTTAGGTCGCTCAAAGGTGTACCAGTTACGCTTCCTGAAGTATCAAGACATAAAGCTACATCAGCATGATGGCCAATAGAAGTTTCATCTCCGCATTCTCCACCATCATATGGATATTCATTCCATTGGACAACTTCAAAGGACGCTGTGAAACCACCAGATTTGAGCATCAAATCATTGTTTTGTGGGATATGGACCCATAGCTCAATGTGGATAAGATCATTCTCATGGAGTTGGTATCCGAGTTCTACAACATTTCCCTGTACATCTCTCGCTTTTGCATAAATATCGCCACTTGCTATAAGAGGAGCAATCCAGTCTATTCCACCGGTTGGGTTATAAAAAATATCATTGATTTTACCAGGAACTGTACCTGTGTATTCAATTACGATATCTGCTTTAAACAAGATACATGGAAACAAATTATCATATGTAACAGTAACATCGTGTTTATCTGCACTTACGGTTACGTATGATGATGATATTTCCTCAATAAAGAGCCCAGGGAACATGGCCTTTATATCTGCCTCAGATAACATCGCATAATCCACATATATTTCATTACCCCAATCAGGATTGTAATAAGGATCTGATGGTAACAAACCATGAATCTTCCAAACATGAGTCTCAGAAACATCACTTACTTCCCATTCAACGCTACCAGTACTAACTGATCCCTCTACTGTTATCGTGTCAAACCATGCTGCGTAACCTGCGCCTATACCTGCAAGAGCCATTGCAGCAACAATAAACATTACCCCTAGCTTTGCAGTATTCATCTTGCTTTTACTTCTATTTTTTCTCATTTCTAATACCTCGTTTTTTATTCTTTTTTTTATTTATTTAGTGAAACAATCCCGACGGGATTGTCTTAAGTCTGAATTTTTTTGTTTTTATTATGCGATTTTCGTTCTTCTCTCTTAAAAAAGTAAGAGAAAGCGGAACCGAGTTTTTCTCGATCCAGCTCAAATTTTTAGTTAGATCTTATGCGCTATTCATCTATGGTGGACTTCCGGTATATTCGTTCCACTGGATACAAACAATTTCAATTGTGAAAGTGAAGCATCCGCTTTGGAATGCAGGATCTTCATCCTGAAGAATATGCATCCAAAAACTAAATTCTTCAATTGCATATTCACCAGGTTCTATCTGCACTCCAAAATTGTCACCGTATTGGATTTCAAAATCTGGGATACCATTCCCACTAATATCCAACTGTTGGTAGAAGTTCTGATAATAAACATCTATTCCGTTGATGACTACGTGGTCAATTTTTATTGGTACTGTTCCATAGTTACGTACGTACCATCCAAGTTCATTGAAGTAACATGGATATACGTTATACAGAACAACCTCTAGAGTCTCGCGGAAACCATCCAGATCAAGATCTTTTAGGGATTGTTCTGCCCAGCCTACGTTTTTATCCACTTCCCAGAAACGACTTCCTTGATCATTTGGAGTGAATCCAGGGTTACAACCGTAGTCGGGTGTAAGTGTGGGAAAGTCTCCGCCATAGTTTATTGGCGGGTAGTGATCCAGTAGTCTACAATCTGTAAACTCCCAACAAAGGCTTCCAGTGGTCACTGTACCATCTATTGTTATTGTATCTGTCCACGCAGCATATGCCATACTTAGTCCAGATAGTGCGAATATCGCTACGATAAATACTGCTGCTATTTTGTTTATTTTTTTTCTCATAGCCTATTTCCTCCCTTTAAAGAGATGAAATAATTGAGAGGAACCTATTTTGTTCCTCAATTTGTTTAGTCTTCGTATTCGTTCCATTGGATTACTTCAATTGTTGCTGTGAAGCTACCATCTCTGTTCATGAGATCATCTGTTGGTACAGGTTCTTGAGAGTCATCTATTAGTGGCCAGTATTGTGGCAAGTGTATGTGAATTTCTACTACAAAATAATCACAGTAGTGAAGTTGCGTTCCAACGTCAACTGGATCAGGGATTCCATCTCCATTGTCATCTATTGGTACACCAGCTGGATTTGTTCTGAATGCTTCTACCCAAATACCATATTCAGGATCTACTTGATGCAAATCCCATAACTTATGAAGCCAAGTGTAGTCTACAACTGGATCTTCATCGCCAAAGACTGAATCAAAATCTGCAAAGTTGACCTTTACAGGTATACTACCTTCATAATGGAATAATACATCAGCACAGAAATCAATGCATGGGAACAACTTGTCAAAGGTTATTACGAGCGAATCATCATCTGCTCCGCGTTCAGTCGTAGCCGACGCGACATATAAATAATCTGCATCTGCCGGTGGGGTGTAAGGTCCAAACTTGTGTATTTCTACTATATCGTCGTTTTTCAAATCTTTGTACACATAAGTGTTAGAAAGCCTCTTAATGACTAGATCTACATCACCTGTGTTGACTGTACCTTGGATTGTTATTGTGTCAAACCAAGCTGCGTAACCTGCACCTACTCCTGCAAGTGCCATTACGGATATTAAGAATATTGCTCCTATTTTTGCTGTTTTCATATTTCATTTCCTCCTTTTCAGTTACTTCTGCTTTGATTGTTTGTGTAAGGCGGAGTGCAAAGCCGAGTGTCTCCCCCAATGATTTATTTCTCTGTAAAAGAAAACAGAGGGTTTTTTATTACAGGATAACAATATAAAATATTCATATAAAAGGCAATAAGACTCTTAATACCAGTACACAGTACCCTTACTCAATACCCTTACTTAGTAGTAGGTAAGAGACCCATAGGCATTTAAATAGTCAATAAAAGATAGGTAGGTAAATACAAAAAAAATAATAAGGAGTTCACCAGACTTCTTCAACCCTTTTCTAAAGATGGAAAAGATGACTACCGATAAAGAATTTGAAAGAAGGATACTAGAAAGCCTAGACGAATTAGCCGAGAAAATAAAAGAAAGCGATAAGCTTAAAGGTAAGTCTGAAGCATTAGCTGCGTGCAATAGAGCCAGAAAACTGCTTGAATAAAAAAGAGTAGTGTCAAGGGTAGTGTCGTAGCAACTTGGTTATGTAACACAATATTATCTGAATAGTTTCTATTGATCGTACGATCTGGGTACTCAACATCAATCGGATTTATAAGTGGAACAGTAACAGTAAGATGGTTCGCACGTGATAATGAATATGATGGATGATACTTTTAGAAAATGTAGCTGAATTAATTTGCCATGACAGTAATGTATGCGCATCATTGATTTGGCTATTGGAACGAGATGTTCTCTCCTTGCGGGTATGTCCAATTTTTCAGGTTTTCAATGGTTCCTATACACGATTTAAAAAAGAAGATGTTTATTTTAGACTGGTTAACACAACATCAAGCGATTCAAATAGTTCCTTTCCTTTGTCTGTCATATAATAGTTTTTTCCTGTTGGATATGCATCCTTTTCTCCAAGAATATTTTTTTCAAGCAGAGCATCCAAATATTTTGTGAACTGTGTATGAGTCATATTTGCCTTGTACATGAGACGTGTTTTTTTGATATCTTCTTGAGCTGCTGATAATATGTCGTAGATCACCTCTGACTCACTTCGTTTGTTATTAAATATCAAGTTTGTGTAACCTATTATGCTCATTAAGAGTTTCATTTAGCAATGTTGTGCCCAATTTTTAAAAATTTTTATGGATATAGAAACCTTTTAAAACGTTGTGCCCATATATGGGCACAACATGGCATATGTAAGAAGTAA
>Ga0222683_1000705_pt1 | contig 10034 bp, 16 predicted proteins | sample AntAcemetage1073_FD_179841 | JGI IMG/M metagenome (GOLD analysis project Ga0222683, IMG submission 179841) | Saline water microbial communities from Ace Lake, Antarctica - #1073 | ecosystem: Environmental > Aquatic > Non-marine Saline and Alkaline > Saline | place: Antarctica: Ace Lake... | reverse complement strand
AAAAAGTCTTGGCTTGTTGACTAAATCGTGCGATGTGGATGGTTTAGAGGATGCTTTTCTCAGCGTCTCAGCGCCTCTGCGGGAGAAAAGGCATTTGGTAATCTTCACTCGATGTAGTAGCTTTGCAGGAGAAGAACAGAAGAATGATCTCACGCAGAGAACATCGAAAGACAGGAACAATGATAGAAAACGAGATAGGGACAATGGTGATGTTGCGTTGTACCCCTCTGCGCTCTCTGCCGTGCCTGCGGTGCGGACACGTACAGGCAGGCCTTGAGCTGAGCGATAGCGAACGGGCGAGAGAAAAAGCTTGTATCTCGCGCAGAGACGCAGAGGCGCAGGGGCCTGTCTGCTGCTGTTCGTGCAGACAGGACAGCGGAAATAGGCAAGTGTGTGAAAAAAAGGGGACAGGCTACTTTTCCGTGAATGGGGATTCTTAAATGGTGAAGAGCAGATGGTGAATCGTAAATGGATACGAAGCAGTGAATCGTAAGTCATGAACCGTCTAGAAGCAGTGATGGATAAGAGGCAGTGAACGGTAAGCGTGCAGATGTAAATGGTAGAAGCAAGTCCAGTGTCCAAAGTGCAAGAAAGCAGGGAATGGTAAATCGTAAGTGGTGAGTGGGTGAAGAAGCACTTGGTTTGGTATACTCGTTAGTATACGGAGGAGGTGTGGCAGTGAATCCGGGAAGATCGGTTCTGCTCCAGGAAACAGAGCGTCGCTTGCGGAGGCTTTCTGCAGAACGGTTGCGAGTGGCCAGCGATTTTTTGGCCTATCTAGAAGAAAGAGAAAGTTCAGAGGCCACTCAGGAACTCCTAGAGTTGCCTGGTTTCGAAGAAGTTTTTCGCAGAGCAGAGCAGCAGATGAAAGAACGGCAAGTGGTCCGCTTTGCGGACATCAAACGTGATGTATGAAGTGCTCCTAACCCACGAAGCGCAGCGGTTCTACGAACAGGCTGACCCTGTTCTAGTTCGCAAACTGAATCGCTGTTTCCAATGTCTACGGGAAAATCCCCACGAGCATCCAAACATCAAGCGACTCAAGGGGCTTTTGGCCGGGCATTTTCGCTATCAAATAGGTGATTGGCGAGTGGTCTACAGAGTTGATGGGCAAAAGATGACGACGGCTAAGCGGTTTGAGGATCTGGAGGTGTGGCAGGGAGCGCGAGATGCTGTCAATGCTGTTTATAAGGCTTCTTCAAACGGTGCATTTGTGCAAGACTATGCCTTGCGTCACCAGATTCGCCGGGCGGCAGTCTCCATCCCCTCAAACATAGCGGAGGGTTTCTCGAGACACTCGAACAAAGAGTTCATCCAATTCCTGTTTGTCTCTAAGGGTTCGGCTGCTGAGGTTCAAAGTCAGCTTTACACTGCTCTTGACCAAGGCTACATTCCCCAGGGAGAATTCGATAAGATATACGGGCAGATAGAGATAATAGCCAAGCAGGTATCTCGGTTTATTACCTACTTGAAAGGCAGTGGTTAACCCTATGAACTCTACGCACTCAACGAACCCCTGCCCCGTGCTGTCCTACATCACTAGGGTATTTCATGGGGCCATGAAACCAATAAACCACTTGCGAATGAGGGTGTATGTGTTAAGCCTATGCTCGCATCGCTCATGAAGAAGCTGAGGACTGAGGGCTGATGGCTAGAGCCTGGCGCCTTGATTATGTAGCCACAAGAAGATAGCATGACGCTACATGGCGGAAGGAGGGAAGATGAATCATGCCAAGTATTGGGATCAGAGAATTGAGGGATAAGTTGAGCCTTTACCTTACACAGGTTAAGGAGGGAAAACAGATCGAGATAACAAATAGGGGCGAAGTGATCGCTCTATTATCACCTGTGAGGAGAACGCTGGACAAGGAGCTGCTACTACTGCTAGAAGAAGGAATGGCTTCTTGGGCAGGTGGAAAGCCGAAAGGCTCCACTCATTCCGTGCCGTGCCGCGGACGACAGCTTTCTGATCTGATCATTGAGGATCGAAGGTGATTCTCTATCTCGATACTAGCGCCCTGGTGAAACTGTATATTGAAGAAGCGTGCTCTCAAGAGGTGAAGAAAGCTGTTCACAAGTCTCAGATCGTCTCAACTTCCCGTGTAGCCTACGTGGAAGCGAGGGCTGGAATCGCCAGGAAATATCGTGAAGGAGAATTCTCAAACGAAGAATACGACCAAGTAGTTGGGGACTTGGTACGAGATTGGGACAACTACTTCATCATGGAAGTCTCTGAGAGCGTGGCTAAGCTGGGTGGAATACTCGCAGAGAGACAGTCCCTGAGAGGGTTTGATGCGATTCATTTGGCGTCAGCAATCATCTTGCGTGATAGGGCTCGTTTGGATGTCGCGTTTTCTTGCTTCGATGAACGGCTCAAGGCGGCGGCTGTAGCGGAAGGATTAAGCGTAATTGGGTGATGAGTAGAGTTTATAGGGTTCGTAGGGTTCGTAGCCCCATGAAATAAGATTGCACGGGGCAGGGGTTTGTTGGGTTAAGAATACTGTCAGGAGTCGTGAGTCCAGAGTCCAAGGTCGGGAAACAGTGATGAGGATACGGAGTAAGGATTGATGGATTGATGGATTAAGGGGTAAGGGGCACGAAGCTGTGAATGGGGATTCGTAAATCGTGAATGGTCTGGAAGCTGTGAATGGTGAGAGAACGCGTCTAGAGTCATCAGTCGAGGGTCGGGAATCAGGGGCCGAAAGTCCAGAGCCATTAGTCCAGAATCGAAAGTCACGGGCTGCCGGTTAAGGTTTCAGGTTCCTCGGTATTTGGTGTGGGTAACCGGTCAAACAATGCCCGCCGCGCAGACACGCTTGGCTTCGGCGTAGCTGGTTGAATCGACTCGAAAGCCAGAATGACCCGCTCGGAATAGCACGGCATCCCCAAAACCATACTCGCGCCAGAGCCGCAGAGACGCCAAGGAACACCCGAGCAAGAAGCGCAAACCTATAGAGGGAACGGGACAGCAGGGTATTCGCGCAGTAGGGGTTAAGTTGTACTCCCCTGCGCCTCAGCGTCTTGAGTGAGTGAAACGAACGGGCGAGAGAAGAGGTATTGGTGTTCTAGCACCGGCCTGCCCCTAGGATTGTACCGCCTGCAAGCACGGATCGGTCGTCTTTTCCTGTTGTCGCTCGTTGTGGATGTTACGGCTTCGTCGATGCGACGAGGGTCGTCCCCGCTTCAGAGGAGGAATCCTTAAGACATTGAAGCGTGTGCCTTGCCAGCGCTTGGCCCTTGACTTAGTCCAAGGCTTAGTTTACATTGCTCGTGGAGGTGTCTTGCGATGGCCGTACATGTGAATATCCACGAAGCCAAGACTCATCTATCTAGACTCCTGGTTCGAGCTGGAGAGGGGGAGGAGATCATTATTGCAAAATCGGGCAAGCCGATCGCCCGGCTGGTTCCAATAAAGGAACGTCTTCCCCTCCGTCAATCAGGAAGCGCTAGGGGACAAGTCACCGTCGCACCAGATTTCGACGCTCCTCTTCCTGAACCAATCTTGGAAGAGTTCGAGAGATGAAGGCGCTTCTGGATACCCATGCCTTTCTGTGGTGGATTACAGATGATGTCCGGCTATCCCCCCGTGCCCGTACAGTTATTGCCGATGGCGACAATGAGCTGTTTGTCAGTGCTGCTAGCGGTTGGGAGATTGCGATTAAGGCGGGACTCGGCAAGATTCAACTACCGAGCAATCCGACAGCTTTCGTGTCGAAGTAGTTAAGAATCAATGCGATTGAACCTTGGCCATTCAGATGGCGCATGCGCTTCACGTGTATTCGCTTCCTAAACATCATCGAGATCCATTTGACCGAATTCTCGTCGCTCAAGCGCAGGTGGAACGCATGGCGATCATAACGGCAGATCAGCAAATTGCCCAATATGCTGTAGAGATCGTATGGTAAATGGGGAGTTGTAAACGGTGAATGGCCTGGAAGCGGTGATGGGTAACGCGTGAAGAGTGATGAGTGAAGAACCAGTCTGGAGTAGTCAGTCGTGAGTCGAGGGGCGGAAAGCGGTGATGAGTGATGAGTCCACAGCCGAGAGCAGCTTCAACATAGAGCGGATCGACCACGCATATCGAGATCCCCGTGTTCTCAATGCGTGGATCTTTCTTTATTACGGAGACCCTGCCAACAGCGAGCAGCTCAGGCAAAACGTGAGCAAGGAGTCGGCGATGTCAGTCTTGTCCTTGATCGATTAATTGATTATAATACTCATGTGTTATTTAATCAATTGGAGGCTGCAATGAGTGTCAAAATGGCCAGAGATCAAATGCGATCGAGTTCAGACGTAAGGCGGCATCTGGGAGAGTACCTGGACGAAGTGGGAGAACAGGATCTGTATATCCTGCGTGGAGGGAAGCCAACGGCCGCTATTGTGCATATCGACCGATATGAGGCGTTGTTGGAAGAGTTAGCTGAATTGAAGGACCTTCAGGAGCACTTGGCCATCTACAAGATACTAAAAGAGCGAGAAGGCCAGATTGGATCAGAAGAATTTGTCTCTCTAGATGACCTCGATTGAGCAAACAGCAAATAGAGATGGACTATGAAGTTCTGCTCATTAGAGCTGCCGAACAGGACTACAACAGGCTCGATGGAACCATCAAGAAGCAGGCCAAAACCCAACTGAGAAAACTGACTGTTAGCCCCGAATTGGGACGGACATTGGGAAAGAAGATGGGATTAGACTTGACCGACTATCGGTCTCTGCATTTCTATGGGAATAAATACCGGATCGTTTACAAGGTTGATGATGGGAAGAGACGAATAATCATAGTGGGCATTGGACGCCGGGAAAGGGCACAAATCTATGATGTAGTGACTCGCCGCGTGGGAAGAGACTGAAGGACTAGCCCGGGTGGAACGAGGGTTACGGAGTATGGGGTACGAGACGCTGAATAGTAAGTCGTGAATGGGAGGAACGAGTCTAAAGTCCATAGAAGATAGCCGTGAGTCTTGAGTCGGGAGTCAGAAGCCATAGGCCAAGGTCCAGGGTCGAGAGCTTGGTGAATGTTGAAGCATGATGAGTGAAGAACCAGTCTGGAGTCGGCACTCATGTGTCGAGGGTCTGCGGCCGGGAAGCAGTGATGGGTGACGGGTGATGAGAAAGAGCAAGAACATTCTCGCGCAGGGGCGCAGGGGGCCTATCTGGGCGCGAAGCACAGACAGGCAGAGAAAGACATGTTCTTGGGTTAGAAGAATCTGTTTCCTGTGCCCCCCGGGGGGGGTGTAGGAGGTGATTTAGATTCACTACACACCGCGAGTGGTAGAACGCCGTTGACTGTCGTTGAGAGCAATTAACCTCTGAGGTCCTGTCTGCCATGCTGGCACAGGCAGGTCGCAGCGGCAGGTTTCCGATTTGCTGCCACGCAAGAGAGAGGCTACCATAAGCATGGGAATAGGAGGTGTCTAGTGGCTATGCGATATGTCTTGAGCGAGTATGTAAAACAGGCGATGGCACAGGCTACCTACGATAAACTTGAGGATGGTACATATAGCGGTAGGATTCCCTCCTGCAAAGGGACTGTAGCATTTGGCCCCACACTGCGCGAGTGTGAGGATGGTTTGCGCTCTACGCTTGAAGACTGGATCCTGCTAGGCCTGAAGATGAGGCATGCTTTGCCAGTAATCGGACATATTGATCTAAACAAGGAGCCAGTCCATGAGCCGGTGGACGCCGTGTAAGCGACGCGATTTCGTTCGGTGCTTACGACAGCTTGGTTTTGATGGCCCTCTCTCTGGGACTAGACATCAGTTTATGATTTACAAACAACATCGCCTGGCCATTCCCTCGAATCCTGAATACTCTGTTCCTCAACTTCGCATGTTGATCCAAGAAGTAGAGGAGATCATAGGCTACAAAATCACAGTCGATACATGGGATAGTGTATAATTGAAGTGAAACAATTACTGCAAAACCACAAGACCGACGAGCTGAAACTTGAAGGGGTTCCTGCCCCGGCGGTGGGAAGCGTTTACCGCGGAGGTCGCAGAGGGAAGAGCGAATAGCCTGGGTTTAGAGGCACAGATATCTCACCGCCGAGGTCGCAGAGACTGCAGAGAAAGATATGTTCTTGCTTTACAAGATCAAAAGAAGCTATTCTCTGCGTACTCAGCGTACTCAGCGTACTCAGCGTACTCAGCGCACTCTGCGGTGGAAAGGTGTTTACCACGGAGGTCGCGAAGGACGCAGAGGAGATATGTTCTTGGTTTAGAAGACTAGAAGAAGCTGTTCTCCGCGTACTCAGCGCACTTTGCGGTGGAAAGGCGTTTACCACGGAGGACGACAGAGTTATCAGAGATGATACTAAGGAGGCAAGACAACGCATGAAACCTGGGCCGCTTCGGAAATTTCTCATCAAGGATCACGCCCGTTTTCAGATGGAACGGCGCCAGATTTCCGAAGATCAGGTACGCCAGGTACTGACAGCTCCTCAGCAGATTATTGAGAAAGAAAGCGGCCGGTATATCTATCAATCCAGGCTCCATTCATTAGAATCTGGCAAAGAACGCCTCTTTCGCGTTGTGGTGGACACTAGGCCCGAGCCGGTTGAAGTTGTTACTGTGTATCGCACGAGTAGAATAGCTAAGTATTGGAGGCAAATATGAAGCTTGTCTATGATCGGGATGTGGATATTTTGACGGTGATACTTAACGAGATGCCAGTCGAGGAAAGCGACGAGGTAAAAGAAGGCATCATTCTGGACTACGATACCAACGGCAACCTCGTGGCGATGGAAATCCTGGACGCATCCCGGCTTATCGCTCAGCCCGCAAGCGTTGAATTCCAGTTAGCTAAATAGCCTGGGGGTTAAGAGGCAGATTCTTGCCGCAGGGTATTTGCCTGCCATATTGGCACAGACAGCGCACCAAGGAAAGGGTCAATAAGGATAATAACACTAAGCTTCTCCCTGCGGTCTCAGCGCCCTGAACGAGTGTAACGAGCGGGCGAAAAAGCTTGTGCCTCGCGCAAAGACGTCAGGCGGTAACGAGTGATGAGGGATAAGAAAGAACAAAGGCATTCTCCCGCAGGGCAGGGACGCGGCACGTCCTGTCAAGTGGTGTATTGGGTCATCGCGTCATCCTAGTTGACCGGGTACGAGTATCTAGTGCCGCCTTTGCTCAGATGTTTGTGTAGTGTAGAATAACGTGCGGGTTCTCAAATGGAAAACTCGGATAGGGCTAGTCCAGGTAACGGAAGTTCTGTCGGATATAGCAGATGTGTGTTGAAAAGGGAGGTGCGCGATGGAAACAGTGAAAGTGCCTGACTCTGTCAAGGGTATTTTTGACTACCTGGAAGGCGAAACCGCGGACCAGAAACTGGTGTATCTGATCACTAATGACCTCGAAAATCGTCTACAAACCTGCTCACAGAGAATTGTGAGATTCGAGGCGAAATATGGAATGCGCTTTGAGGCCTTCGCTGAAGCCTGGCAGGCTGAGCAGATCAGCAATCCTTATTCTCATGAGGTGGAGCGCGATTACATGGAGTGGGAGAGCCTGGTGGGCGAATATGAGCTCCTCCTTGCTAACCTAAAAAGACTAAGAAGTGAAGCTCCTCCCCTCAGATGAAGGATTACGCTGTTGATGCATTCCAGGCGAAGGTTCAAGGTCTCGCTGACTACTACTTTCCGGCATCAGAGCCCGAAGTTCAAGAAGCCAACCGATTGCGTCTGAAGATGCTAATTGTACTTTCCTCTGATATGTTTATTGATGTCTTTTACAGTGCGAGCAAGAAGAGGATTGATTTCGCGCTTATCAAAGCAGGGAACAGGGTTTTCGGCATTGACAACCTTAGTGGATGGCACCGTCACCCCTTTGGCGAAGTTGAGCAGCATGAAGCCATGAAGGACCCAACCCTAGAAGAGATCTTCTCGGAAATAAAGAGCGTTACTACGGAACAAGGCTTTGTGTAGAAGGAGTTTAGATGGCAATTCCACTTGCTAGGCCAGACATGACGGAAGCAGACATCCAAGCTGCTGCCTGGTATTGAAGACTCCTACTTGATCTTAGGGTCTAAGCTGCCGGAGTTTGAAGGGAAACTGGCGCCAGGAGCGCAAAGATAGCAGGGGTAAGGAAGTGAGCTATGAGCCTTAAGATACCGAAGGAAAGGTTCCTCAGCGTTCTCCGTGGTAAGATATCTGTAGGATGTGTTGGGGATTATGAAGATTAAGAGTTTCCTCGCGCTAGCAAATGGGAGACGGGTAGCTTTCCTGTTGGCAGATGTACTTGTCTTTGCTCTTTCTCTATACCTTGCTTTTCTCGTCCGTTTTGATGGGCATATTGCTCCTCGCTACCTTTCGATTCTCCTGTCAGTGTTGCCGCTTGCCGTGGGGGTGAAGGTAGTTGTGCTCGCTTCCCTCGGCATGTATCGCTTCAGTTGGGCATATGTTGGGATGGAGGAGCTCGTTAAGACGGTGCTATCATGCGTGGGAGGATCGTTGGTTTTTGCCGGCATGCTGTTTGCTCTGCGTCATTGGGCGGCGGCTGCTAGCGTACCAAGGTCGATCCTTGGGGTGGACTTCGCCTTCTCCCTACTTGGAATTGCGGGGATACGATTCTTCAAGCGGGCGCTTTCGCACACGTTATCGCATGCGCGCGGAGGAACCCAAACTGGGAAACGGACGCTCATTGTCGGGGCAGGGGACGCGGGAGTGCAGCTCGTGCATGCGCTGCAAGAGGAGAAAGGGAGCCCTTTCCTGGCCCATCGGATTTGTCGATGACGATCCGGCCAAGCAAAGCCTCGTAATCCATGGAGTGCCTGTTCTTGGTTCGCGCAAGGATCTGCCTAACCTCATCTTGCGAAGGAACGTAGCCAGCGTTGTCATTGCCATGCCCTCTGCTTCCGCACGCGTGTTGCGGCAGACCGTTGAACTGGCACGTGAAAGCGGCGTGGGAGAGGTAAAGATACTTCCGTTCTTGAGCGAACTGTACAGTGGTGAGGTTAAGGCCACGGATGTACGCGAGGTGGAACCAGAGGACGTCCTTCCGCGCGACTCAATCAAGATCGATACGCAGCTGATCAGGAAATCGCTGTCCGGAAAGCGAGTACTGGTTACCGGAACGTCAGGGTCGATCGGATCGGAGATCTACCGGCAGGTGTTGCGATTTGGAGCAGAGGAATTGCTTGCCCTGGACATAGACGAGACCGGTCTTTTCAACCTGAATCGAGAGCTCACCCGACACTTCTCCGACCTTCATGTACGGGTGATTGTCGGCGATGTGCGTGATCGGAAGCGGATCGAAGACGTCTTTAGTGTTTATTGTCCGCAGGTGGTCTTCCACGCAGCGGCGTATAAGCATGTCCCGCTGATGGAGGAGTTCCCGGCCGAGGCGGTTAAGACGAACATCTTCGGCACAAAAACAGTGCTTGAAGTGGCGCGTCGAAGCAGTGTGGAGGCGTTCGTGTTCATCTCGACCGACAAGGCGGTGAACCCAACTTCGGTGATGGGGGCAACTAAGCGGGTGGCGGAGACGATTGTGCGTTCGCCGGATGACTCGTCTACTACGCGATGCATGGCGGTCCGTTTCGGCAACGTGTTGGGGAGCCGGGGGAGTGTGATACCTACGTTTGTCGATCAGATCCATCGTGGAGGACCGGTTACGGTCACGCATCCGGACATGAAGCGCTACTTCATGCTCACATCTGAGGCTGTTCTTCTTGTTCTGCAGGCAGGGGCAATGGGCCATGGAGGGGAAGTTTTCGTGTTGGACATGGGTAAGCCTGTGCTGATTCTTGATCTGGCCAAGGACCTGATACGCTTTTATGGTCATGAACCGGATCAGGATATCGCCATTGTGTACACGGGAGTGCGGCCCGGCGAAAAGCTGTATGAGGAGCTTCTCACGGCAGAAGAGGGAACGGATGCGACCACTCACGAGAAGGTCTTTGTTGCGAGAATGAACAACGCGCTCGCGGGAAGTGACCAAGACCTGGCATTGAAAGCACTGTGCGATGCTGCTCAGGGCGGGGATAGGAAGAAGATTACTGCCCAACTGCGAAGCTTGATTCCAACCTACAAAGCGGAT
>Ga0222683_1000704_pt1 | contig 10038 bp, 12 predicted proteins | sample AntAcemetage1073_FD_179841 | JGI IMG/M metagenome (GOLD analysis project Ga0222683, IMG submission 179841) | Saline water microbial communities from Ace Lake, Antarctica - #1073 | ecosystem: Environmental > Aquatic > Non-marine Saline and Alkaline > Saline | place: Antarctica: Ace Lake... | reverse complement strand
AACTGAAGGTAAAATAACAAAAGAAGAATTAATCAAAAAATCCTTTGAGTTTTTGTTAGAGAGAGAAGCAAAAGAATCTATTCTTCCAAGATTTAATTTAAGAATCATCAACCAATATTTTCCAGAATTTAAGGAAGAAATAAGGAAATTATAAGATGAAAAGAAGGCAAAAAATAGAGGTAAAAATTATGGGTATTATACTTCCAAAACAAGCATGGACTGAGGAAGGTAGATTACTTTTTCAGAAATCAGAAAGAGTAGAAGATTTTGATCAAGGAAGAGAAATAGTAGATTCATTAAAGAAAACCTTAGAGCATTATGGAGGAGTTGGATTGGCTGCTCCTCAAATAGGAATTTCTCGGAGAGTATTTGTTGTGAATATCATGCCAACCAAAGATTATCCCCAGTTACCTAAGATCGGATTCTGTGCTTACTTAAACCCAGAAATTATAGTTGTATCTTCAGAAGTTAATAGTGATTTGGAAGGATGTTTAAGTATATTTTATGCTACTCTTTATGGACGGGTGGAGAGATCGAGTTGGGCTAGGCTGAAATATCGAGATATTAAAGGGAAAGAGCAGATAGAAGAAATTAATCATCCCTTTCATACCAGAGTAGTTTTACATGAGAATGACCATTTAGATGGTAAGGTATTTTTGCAGCGAATGAAAGAAGAAGATTTTCCAAAATTATATTGGGAAGAGAATTTGGATATCAGAAAAAGAAGTTCAGAGTGAATAGCTGTTTTAAAATTAATTGGATTTAAAAGAGTTTCAAAAAAAGGTCTATACTTACCGGACTTATTCTCGCTGGCTGGAAGAAAAAGGGCAAAGGTATGTGAAAATAAATGCGGAAAAGAAGGGTAAGAAAGCGGATACGTTTGATTTTTTGTGATTTGCTTACTTTAGTGATAAAACACAAAAAGGCAATTTCAAAGTAGGTAGAAAGACCAGAAGAAAGAAGTTTAATACAAGCTTAAAGAAAATGAATGGCTGGCTAAAATCGGTAAGAAATACAGTTAAAACCAAAGAATGGTGGAAGATAGTATCGGCCAAATTAAGAGGACATTTTGAATATCTTACTAAGTTATTGAGATAATGCACAAAGATTTTGACGGTGTTTGTGGTTATGTGGCTTCCTTTGGAAGTTTTACTCTTCGGGTCATATAACAGTGGATAAAAGGAAAATTAAAGATTTTCCAAATTTGGCTATCGGCAAGTTTTCTTTTATCCGCAAAAGGTTATATAATAAAAAGGAAGTACGATTATGAAAGTTATTATTATTTACGATATCAATGCTTTTAGAGAAAATCTTCAGTCTAATTGGTGATTTTATGTTTTGGTAGAGGCTAAAAATACTCCCAAAATTTTGTTTAATACTTGAACTGATTGGAAAAATTTGCTCAGTAATATGGAAAAGCTAAATATAGATCCAATTACGATTGATAAAGTTTTTATTTCACATGCTCATTTTGATCATACCTGAGAACACAAGTTTTACTTGAGAAGGTTCAGGAAATATCATAAGGGAGAGAACTGAGATGCGTATCACGAAAGAGTCTATGCTATACGAAAAATTGCCAGAGGGCAAGGTGCGCTGCAACCTTTGTGCTCATCGTTGCGTTATCGCTGATGGCAAGAAGGGTATATGTCAGGTTCGGGAAAACCGGGGCGGAACTCTCTATACGTTGGTTTATGGGCATACTATCATCCAGCACGCGGACCCAGTGGAGAAGAAACCACTGTTTCATTTTCACCCCGGCTCAACCGCCTACTCCATAGCCACTCCAGGATGTAACTTCCGTTGCCGTTGGTGTCAGAATTGGGATATCTCCCAAATGGTCCATGATAGGCATTTCATTATGGGGGAGGAGGCAAGTCTTGAACAGGTTGTTGCTGCAGCTCAAAAGGCTGACTGTCGTAGCATTGCCTACACCTATACCGAGCCGACCATCTTCTTTGAGTATGCCTATGATACGGCTCGCCTGGCCCACGAGGCAGGGTTGGCCAACCTATATATCACCAACGGTTACATGACCGAGGAGATGCTGGAGACCTTTCAGCCTTATCTGGACGCAGCCAATGTGGATCTTAAAGCCTTTCGCGACAAGACTTACCGAAAGTATGTCGGGGCGCGGCTGCAGCCAGTGTTGGACACAATGAAATTGATGAAGCGGCTGGGCATCTGGCTGGAGGTGACCACTCTGGTCATTCCCGGCATCAACGATGATGAAGGAGAGCTGAAGGACGTAGTGGATTTCGTGGCTAACGAGTTGGGGGTGGATACTCCCTGGCACATAAGTCGTTTCTTCCCGGCTTACAAGATGACCGATGTGTCCCCCACGCCTGTTGAGACACTTAACCGAGCTCGGGAAATCGGACTGGAAGCGGGATTGCGGTATGTTTATGTAGGTAACGTGCCTGGTGAGGCCAATACAGTATGTCACAAGTGCGGGCAGATACTGATTCGACGCCTTGGCTACCGGATTTTGGAGAACCACGTCCAACCGAATGGTCGCTGCCCCAACTGTGGTATGCCGGTGGCTGGCGTGGGGATGGGATAAGATAGACGGAGATAGATAACTCGATTCGATTGTTTCGCATCCTTGAAAGATATGGAAGTAATATGACTAAAAAATCTAATATTTTAAAAATAGTAAAGGAAGATATTTTAAGAATATTAGGGGAAAGAAAAGGAAAGGTTTCATTGGATATCATCAAAGAGGAAATTAAAGTTTCTTTTTCCTTTATCTATGATGCGATTGAAGAACTTAAAAGAGAAGGATTAATTAAATCTCAGCAGAGTTTTTTTAGATTGACAGAAAAAGGCCAAGAAAATGCAAAAGATATACTAAAAAAACATCTTATTTTTGAAAATTATTTTAAAAAAAGTAGAACCGAAAATGAGGCACATAAGATAGCTAATATTCTTGAGCATTACGTTTCTAAGGAAGTTCTTAATAATATTAAAAAATTATCTACACTTAAAGAGAAAGGTACTTATTTAACAAAATTTAAGTTACATGAAAGAGGATTAATTACTAATATTGAAATTTTAGATGAGGAACTATTTGAAAGATTGGTTAGTATGGGTATATTCCCAGGGGAAAAAATAATAGTAACAAATGAGTTATCTAATGTCATTGTTGTTAAAATAAAAAATAAAAAACTTGCCTTAGATAAAAATATAGCCAAAGAAATTAAGGTAATATAAAATGAAAAGAAATTTATTAGAGATTAAGGATTTATGAGTAAAGCTAAGGTAGAGAATAAAATAATTCTTAAAGGGCTAAATCTATCTATAGCTGAAGGAAAGTCTCACGTAATATTTGGCCCAAATGGAAAAGGTAAGTCCACTCTTTTTAGAAGTATAATAGGCTTTCCGTCTTAATAAGATAATAAAAGCAAGAATCCTATTCTATTATTAACATCAAATGAAGATACTACCTAAAGGAATTTTGAATAAAAGGTACAAAATATGAAAAATATTAAGATAATTCTAATTGGTCAGCCAAATGTGGGGAAATCTTCGTTACTTAATGCTCTGGTTGGCCCAAAAGTTACGGTATCTAATTATCCCGGAACGACAGTGGAAGTGGTTAAAGCTAAAAAGAAAATTAATAATATTGAAATTGAGTTTTTAGATACCCCCGGGATATATTCTATTTCAGATAGATCAGAAGAAGAAAAGATTACTGAACAGGTTCTATTTGAGAGAAAAATAGATGCAGCAATAGTAGTTGCTGATGCAACTTCTCTCGAAAGAAGCCTTTATATGTTCTTACAAATATTAGAGGCTCAGATACCTATTGTTTTAGCTATTAATTTTATAGAAGAAGCTCAGAAAAAAGGAATAAAAATTAATGTTGAGAAATTAGAAAAATATCTTAATACACCTGTTCTTTCTATAAATCCTTTGACTAAAATGGGCATAGATAAACTTGTGGATATAATAATGTTAAAGACAGAGAAAATAACAAGGAAAGGTTTTAGAATTAGATATGATGACCATATCGAGGAAGCGATAAATATGATCTCGACTCAAGTTGTAGGAAAATTACCAAAAAGATTTATCGCTTTAAGAGTTTTAGAAGGTGATGAAGATTTTTATAAATATTTAAAAGACAGGAGTGTGATTAAAGAAACCAAGAAAAACTTAAAACAACACCCACAAATTGCCGAGGATATATCTATAACCAGATATGGTACGGCTTCCTTTATAGCTGAAAAGGTTACTCAAATAGTCCATTTAGAAAAAGAAATAAAATTATCAGAGAAAATAGACTGTATTTTATTACATAGAATTTGGGGACTGTTTATTACTGGTTTGTTTTTTCTAACCGTGTTTGGAGTATTATTATATCTTGGTAATTTAACGCAAGGTATCCTTATGAGTTTGGCAGAAAATCTTTTGTTTTTTTTAAATATAGCAAAACACTCTATAGTTAATATGATATTAATTCAAGGACTAAATGGACTTGCCGCTGGTGTTTCTATTGCTTTACCTTATGTGTTTTTATTTTATTTGCTTTTAGGTTTATTAGAAGATATAGGCCTTCTTTCCAGATTTATTGTTAATACAGAAAGGGTTCTTAAAAAAATAGGACTCCCCGGAAAATCATTTATTCCCTTAGCCTTAGGTTTGGGTTGTACTGCTCCAGCAGTTAGAGCTACCAGAGTTTTGTCCTCTAAAAAAGAACAATTTAATACTGCTTCTTTATTTGCTTTTGTCCCTTGTTCAAGTAGAATTGCCATAATTATGGGAGTGGTTGGGTTTTATGGAGGGACAAAATTAGCTTTTTATGTTCTTGCTACTTCTTTAGGGGCAGGTTTAATATGGGCTCTTGGGATAAAAAGAGTTATTCCTATAAAGAATGAACCTTTACTCATAGAACTACCTCCTTATCGAATACCGTTGATTAAAAATATTCTTGCCAAAAGTTGGATTAGAATGAAAGACTTTGTGTATATAGTTATACCTTTGCTATTACTTGGGGGAATGGTTTATGGAATTTTAGATATTTTTGGTCTTAGTAAAATTATAGTGCAGCCGCTCTCACCAATTACTAAACTATTAGGGTTACCAGTAACAACTATTATTCCTTTGGTATTTGGATTTTTACAAAAAGATTTAACCGGAGGAATGTTAATATCAGTTTTGGGTAGTAAAATATCTCTAATTTTAACTCCTCTTCAAATATATACTTTTGGTGTAGCTTCTACCATTGGGATTCCTTGTATAATTGCTTTAGGGATGCTTATTCGCGAATTTGGATTTAAAAAGGCTGTACTTTTGACAGGTGTATCAATAATCTATGGCTGGTTAGTAGCTAGCTTAGTTTGGAGAATAACTTTGATTTTTTAATTTAATATTTAATATTTAATAATAGACAAAATAGTTATATAAAGAATAAGTAAATATATTTGATTATTGCGTTAATATTGCTTAGATCATAGAATAAGCAATAGTGAGGATTGTAGGTAAATGGAACAGATTTTTGGTTTTAGTTGGTCTCACCTACCAGAGCATATAAATCCAGTACTTTATTCTTTTGGTTTAGTGAAAATCCATTGGTATGGATTAATGTATGGTGTAGCTTTTCTTTGCGTTTATTTCTTAGTGATTTATAGAATTAAAACAGAAAACTTAAAATATTCAGAAGACACCATACTTAATTTTATGCTTTATGCTATCTTGGGGGTCTTGGTAGGTGGTAGATTAGGATTTGTTATTTCTTCTGATTTTAGATACTATTTAGCTAATCCATTAAAAATTATTTCTCCCTTTGATTTTTCCCAGGGGCTTCAATATACCGGTATTTTAGGAATGGCTTATCATGGTGGGCTAATTGCTGTATTATTAATTTATATCATTTTTTGTTATAAGAAAAAAATAAATTATTGGTATTTCGCCGACCTTTTTGTTCCTGCTATTCCCTTAGGTTATACTTTTGGAAGATTGGGTAATTTTATAAATGGCGAACTTTACGGTCGGGTTACTACCTTACCCTGGGGAATGTATTTTCCTTTAGACCCCACCCATCAGTTAAGGCATCCCTCTCAACTTTACGAAGCCTTTTTTGAAGGAATATTATTATTTTTAATTTTTTTTAGTGTCTTCCTTTACCCTGTCCTCTATTTCCTCTATGGCCAGGGTTAATGGGTCTATTTGTTCCAAAATTCCTACCTTTTCCAAAGCTACTTCCTATACCACTAATAAGCCCAGGCCTAAATGTTTGTCTTGTACTCGGTTCTTCTAGATTTTTATTTTCTTCAAGAATAATTGCACCTCGTGGACAACTATTTGCTGTTTCAGTAATACAATTAGCGTTCTCGTCTTCTATTATTGCTTTTCTATTTACCATTTTAAATCCTTGAGGACATATATTTACACAAATTCCACAACCGACACATCTATTTTTATCAATTTTTACCATTTTATTTACTCCTCTTTTTTAATATATATTATCTCTTTATCAATTCCTTTTTCTTTTTCAATTTCAGATTTAATTTTATTACTAAGAGGCCTAATCTTATATAATGTTTTCTCAATATTTTTTTCTCTTGAAATAATAGGTACAAATCGTTTTTTTATTCTTATAATATTTGGCCCATATCTAAATGCTGCAAAAACAAAAATATTTTTTAATAATTCAGAAACACTTTTTGCTTTTTTAGTATCACCATGTTTTTCTTCTTCTGGGGTAGAATTTTCTATCTTCTTTAAAAATTTTAAATCCTTAGTTTCTAAATCAAACTCATAGATCAAGAAAAATTTTGATGATCCAAAATGTATATTAGTAAATTCGGTTCCATTGTCTGTTCCACACGCTAATTTTATTTTCATAATTCCTCCTATTTATTATTAGAATTTATTAAAACATTTTTTATTATATAAAATTACATTCCTTCATATTTTATCAATAATCATGAGGTATCCCTTTGATATGTAGAAGTAAATGCTCATAATTATCTAAGTCTTTAATCCACCCATAATTTGCATCACATTTTGCATCTAAATCCTTTATATAAGGCTTTATATCAAGCAGTGGAGTCCCGTCAAACACATCTAAACCTGAGGTGAAGATTGTGTTTTTTGTAATACGTTTTATACGAACAATACTAAGACCAATAGGATTTGGTCGAACAGGTGACCTGCTTGCAAATAAACCTACATCTGTACCATTAGTCCATGGAGGAGATATTATTAACATAGACAATTTTTCTTTTATCTGATTTATATAATACAGAAGGTAAATGTAGCGAAATTTGGCGAGTTTATAAAGTCCATCAGTATATTCGGGATCAATTACTATACGAAAATTACCTTCCTCCTCTACTGGCTGATAAGGGACATTATCATTATTAGTATATGGAGTATGAATAATTCCGATGCGCTTAAATTTAAAGCTTAGAGTTCTTTCCGTTCCCTTTTTTTCTTTTTTATTCCGATTATTCATCAGGAGACTTTCACCCCCTTGAGTAGTCTTAGGTAACCATGAAAAAATAAATGTTTTTCGAAATGGCTAAATCCTTCTTCAGCTAATATTTTTTCCCAATTTTTTTCAATAAAATTAAATGCATAAGGGCATTCTATGGACTTGAAAGGAATTTTTAAATAAAAGGGCATTTCTTTGATAGAAAATTCATTGTAATCCAGGATAAAAAACTCTCCCTGTTCTTTTAAGGCTTTAAAGGCATTTCCGATGATTTGTTTTCTGGCATCCTGCGGGAATCCATGCAATACAAAAGAAATAAAAGCCTTGTCAAACTCATTTTCGTAAGGTAAAGGTTTATCAATTCTCTGATTAATTATTTTACTATTAGCAAAACTTGCACATCTTATTTTAAATCGAGCAATCATCTCGCTTGAAATATCAAGCCCTACCAACCCACCTTTGGTAGAAAGATAGTTCATCATTAAACATGCATTCCTACCAGTGCCAGCTCCTAAATCAATAATCCTATCGTTAGACTTAATACTCATTAACTGTATTGCTTTTTGTATGAATAAAGAATATCCACCAAAGGTTATGATGTCCATTAATGTATCATAATATTTTGCTGTAAACTTGCTAATTTCAACTTTCGATTTTGGGTAATAAGCACACATTAATAATCCTCCTAAATTTTAAGCTGTGTTACATATTTTCTTTCCAATTTTCTTGCTCCATAGTTAAAAATTTTTTTTGTTCTTCTTGATTCATTATGGTTATTTTTATTTCAGGTTTTGCACCAAGCTTTTCTATTGCTTCTCTTACACTATTTACAAAATAATCACCAATAGGAATATTAGGAAAAGGAAATGCTATAACAATTGTGACTTTATTTTCTTTAGTTGATATTTCCTTGATTATTCCCAGATCAATTAAGGTACTGTTAATTGCAGGATGTTGTATCTTTTCCAAGGCTTTACGAACATCTTCTTCTAAAGTATTTTTAGCCATTATTTATTCTCCTTATATTTTTTAAAAGCCATTTTTCACCAGCAAGTATAGGAACCTTAAGCCAATTTTCTGGAGCTACAAATGGGCAAGAATAGTTTGTGCTATATGCACACCATGGATTATATGCTTTATTAAAATCAAGAATCCACTTTCCATTTACTGTGTGGTCCCTCTCATAATCAAGGTCAATATAGCGTCCTGCTCCGTATGTTTCCTTATCATTAGTGGTATCTTTAAATGGTACAAAAAGTTGTTTTTCTTGAGTATCGCTCTTATACGCCTGAAGTGTGAATTCCTTAGCAGAGAGTTCAAACCGAAATTCCCCCCATTTTATGAAATTTCGTACGTTACCAGTAGTATCTTGAATTTGTAAATTTTTTTTATTTTTATGCTCCTGAAGTTCAAGCTCGAATCGGTAATTTTGGTCTGGAGGATAATATACAAGTCCCTTAAATTTTACTCTTTCTTTTAATGGTATTGGTGATTGCCAATCTGTTGCAAAAAATTTATCTTTCTCCACGCGTTCTCGCTTGAGGTTCGCTTCCCATTCATAAAGCGCCATTATGATCTTACCTCCTTTGCTATTTTTTTTCTAAAATTTAAAAAATCTTATTTATCATAAATATTTTATCTAAATTTCCGTCCAGGAAATCGAGTACTTATGACTATTAGTAAAGTTATTAATTAAATATATTATTTTTCTATCTTTATACTTCTTGGTTCTTTTAAATTAAAACTTAAAATGAATCCAAGCAGAATAGGAATCCCGGTGATGATAAATAGCATATTGTAAGAGATATATTGAGTAATAAATCCTCCGATTAGAGGGAAAAGCGATACTGGAAACAATAAGGTTCCGGTAAGACTGATATATATGGGTCTATCCCTTGAAGGCGCTATGTCCAGCAGGTAATTTGTTTTACCTATTGTCCTTCCGGCGATAAAAAATCCTATAACTGCAAATAGAAGAAGATATAATAATTCATTTTTAAATTGAGTCATCAGTGCAACGATCGGTACCATCAAACCGGCAAATGTGCTGATTTGAATCACCTTTTTATTTCCTACAAAATCAGAAAGACGAGCCCATAAAATATTTGACAACACGCTACCGAGCATTTGAGCAGAAAGAAGTATACCGACCATTCCTAATTCAATTTGCAATACATCTTTTAAATAAAGTATATAAAATGGTAAAGCCATTCCCCCGGCTCCTGCAAGGATTTCTACCATAATAAACTTTTTATAATTTCTGTTTTTCTTTATAATTAGAAAGGCTTTTTTAAGAAAATCTTTAAAAGGTAATTGATTTTTATAAACTTTTTCAGTAGGTTCTTTCACAGACCCTAAAGCAATGTAAGAAATGCTAAAGAAAATAAAAGCCAAGAAAAAAAGCAAAGCGAAATTATATGGAAATTTTATGGTATTATTTCCTAAAATATTCTTTACAATTAATCCGGAGCCGATAGCTAAAATGCCTCCCCATAATTGACGATAGCCAAAAAACCTTCCTCTCAAGTTGGAGGGCAATGATTTACCCCAAATATCAAAGAAAGGGATAGCCGCAATCCCTCCCATAAATGTATGCAGGA
>Ga0222683_1000701_pt1 | contig 10078 bp, 19 predicted proteins | sample AntAcemetage1073_FD_179841 | JGI IMG/M metagenome (GOLD analysis project Ga0222683, IMG submission 179841) | Saline water microbial communities from Ace Lake, Antarctica - #1073 | ecosystem: Environmental > Aquatic > Non-marine Saline and Alkaline > Saline | place: Antarctica: Ace Lake... | reverse complement strand
TCTAAAATAGAGGAAGGTGAAACGCCCCCTGTTTTTCAATCTCTCTGTTTTCCCGTGCGTGCCCTCACCTTTTTGGTGGGGGCTTTTTTTTTGCGAAATTTTCGACAGTCGTAACAGAAATAATTATCAAAAGGGTAATTATTTTAACTATTCTATTCTTCCGACCAAGTGGTTATTTCCAAAATGGAAACAACCACCGAGAAAACCTCGATTATTAGGTATCCGTATATAAATAGTTTTTGAAAACCGCTTATAGATTGAAGAACGCCTCAAATGCCTTTTAATAACGTCCAATAAGGAAGTGGTATACACTTACACGTTACCTTTGCACTATTCAACAGGTCTCTATACGAAGGCAAGGGAAAATGAACGTGAAAGTTGAGAACGTTTTGTATTTCAGACTGAGATTCTTGATTCACAAGCTATCAATTTTCCGGGAAACTATTTTAAATAGCAAGTGTGAATATACACTTTAGGAGAGGAGGTTAAAACGGTGAATATCGATCAAAAAGAAACGCTTAAAGAAATACTAAAGATAGAACTACTTCTAAAAGCTGCGGATAAAAGTGATAAGGAAAAAATAACACGGAAGGAAAAAGAAATATCAGAATTAGACACGCAGTTGGCATCTTTATGCTCAGACTGTGATTTTACCATCTAATAAAGGAGGAGTTAAAATGCAGGAAATATTAAAAAGCTTTGCGGAGTTTTTAGGCGATGAAATTATCGAAGAATTAGAAGGTTGTGTGTGGACAAAAGATTATACATTTACCATTTGCACCAACTCTGAAGGTGAAATAATAATAGATACTCTCGACGGGCATTTGACCCCGCAAGAAGTAATTAATGCCAATTGTATGACAAGCTATTCAGTTAATTTTAAGGAAATTAACTAATTAATAGGAGGTTTTAAAATGATTATTACCATGGAAACTAAGAAAGCTAAAGTTGGGCTTGTTCAAGAAATTGAACGTGAGCTGATAAACAACAAGTTAGCATACAGGTCAGGAGACCGATGGATCATTACTGACGGTTACACAGACAGTGCGGCCTACTGTTTTTTAGATGACAACGAACTGCTATATATAACCGCTATGAGCAATTACGTATATGAGATAAAAGATGGGCTAATCCATTATAACGGCGCTTACAATGGACTAGGAAAACAGGAAATATTACCAGAAAGTATTAGAAACATTGACTGGCATAGCGCAGTCGTAAAAAGTACGTTAGGCAAAATGCCGTTTGAGGCATACGTAATTTTAAGGGCTAAGTATGAGCAGCTCAGAGAAAAACTGCTGGCATACGGGGAGCAAGGCACTGGGTATCTCGAGGGCATTGAGATTACCCGTGACCAGCTTCAAGATGTTTTCAAAGGATTCGAGCCATGGACGTATGAAATAAGCGAGACGGATGAAGACGATCCGTTCAATCGGAAACGTGAAGAAGGCAAGTGCAGTTGGGATTATGAATGGGAAATTCTAAATTTCAAACTCGGGGACTTTATAACCCCGTTTATTATTTATTTAAGAGAGGAAAAAAAATGACACTGAAAAAAAGAAATGAAATCGCCGATCGGCTGGAGAAAAACACTTCAGTCGACCACGAAGAAGGGTTGGAACTAATCAGGAAATTCCGAAAAACGGGCGTATTTTTTCAGAATGACAGAGGGGCAGAAAAAGTGAACGCAAGATATTTGGACTGGGTACTAATGTCTCTGTACCCCGCCAAAGACGACTGAAAAGGAAATGTAAAAATGAAAACTGAAATAGGCGATGCATCCTCTTTTACGTTTCATGTGTCTTAGTAAAATCGTTACTTTAATTTAATTGATTTACTTGTACCTACTATGGTAATATATTACATAAACATAAAAGGCAAGCCAGAGCCTATAATATGGGAACAGGAGGAGGTAACAATGAAGGTTAAGGTTGTACTGAATGAGCAACACCGCCTGATGGACGATCAGCGGAAGATTTTGAACGAGATGTTTGAGAGTAACTGGGAAATTTATCCCGTTCCTGAAAACGGATGGAAACTGTCAGAAATGGCAGTAATTGCAGATGAGTTGGAGGAAGGCTTAACGATCTTTGCTTCACCCATTCCGGCCTTGATGTCAATTTTAAACGCAAAGAAAGCAACTTTCAGTGCGTTTCATAATGACAATAGGGAAAAAAAAGAGCTGCCAAACGGACATATTATTATGGCCGTTGCCAGTGACGGATGGAGAATCGTTTAACAACCCATATCCCGCCTTCGGGCGGGCTTTTTTAAGGAGAACAATATGGAAATAAGTGAAAAGATAAGCGACGGTTTGGGGTCAAAGTTCAGCAAACCCATTGGGTGGCGAGAAATAAAATATTCGTCTTGCACGGTATACCAAAAAGATGACATTAGAATCTCAGAAAACGAGATTACTTATGTGGACAAAGATGGCAAACGCCATGGAGTGATGGAGTATCAAGAATACGTCGTGGAAAAGAATTACGATGACCACGACGCTGGACTTTGTGGTGAATATAGAACTACCAAAATCGGCAGCACCCTGCTATATTAAGGAAGGGACAACATGGAAATCAGGAAAACATTCGAGAAGGGCGTAGATATTTTTGCGAGTATAGACACGAGGAAGGTGAAGCGTAATGGCTATAATTAAAGTTTATACAAGATTCGGTGATACGACAAGAAACAGGACGGGAGGGGACTACGATCATTGGTATATGCTGGAATGGAACAAAAATGCCAATCTGTATAGAAAGACCTATCACACATCTGCTGAATTCGAATACTGTGATATATACGGATCATTTCAGCAATGTAAGTCATGCAGATATTTCCGTGACAACTACTGTCACGGAGAAGTTGAGATGCTCTCAAAAGAAGAGGTAAATACCTTGAAAAAAGAACTCGTATCTCTTATAGGCGGTAAAGAAAACGATTACCGTGAGAGAGGATGTAAACTATGAAAATAAAATTTGAAACAATTGGATTTGAAAACGAAGAAATTATCGAAAAAACTATAAAAGAAGGTGAAGCGTAATGGCAAGAAATGTTTGGAAATCTTACGTAAAAGTGTATTTGGCGGTAGAGACTCTAAAAAGCATACACAGCAGAGGACTGAAAATTCCTAAAGAACTTATAGAAGCCTATAAACAGAAAACTCGGAACTCAGGAGCAGAGCTCGTAGCCGAATTCTTTGAAAGACTATCGAAAGAGTCGCCAGAGCTAATAGGGCTCTTCTTACAAACAACAGACGACAACAGTCCATAACGAAACTATCTAAGGAGGTAGTCGGAGGAGACGTGGAAGTATTGGGAGAGGTTGAATACGATTTCAGCAGAAGGAATGCTTTTGCCGGATTCATAGTATGAAATCATAGGAACACTCTTGCCTAATAGTTCAGCGAGTTTTTCTTGAGAGATATTCTGATGTTTTAAATTTTCTTTAATTCTTTCACCTAAAAGTTTGGGTTCAAATGCCATAAACAAATAATATCACCACGCTTGACCTAAAGTTAATAAACTAATAGACATTTTATTTTATGTATTACTTGACTTTTGGTTTATCGTGTGTTATAATAACTATGAGTTAGGAAAGGAGGAACAATATCATGACTTTGAGACAGTTAAGAAATGACAAAAATATGACCCAAGAACAATTAGCTGAAATCGTTGGAGTTACTCCTTCACAAATCAGTTATATCGAATCTGGTTTTAGAACACCTTCTTTGAAGGTAGCAATGAAAATTGCTAATGTATTTAACTTACCCATAGAAAAAATATTTTTACAAAGCAAAGAACAAAAAAACACCACACTCTCAGCATAACAAACCAAACCGATTTTAGGCCTCTGAGCCGCGGTCTTTGACATTTGAATAGTTAAATAAACATTGGAGGTGTCAAAATGCTTGACATTACTACCAAGGAAGAAAGGCAGCCCTTCAATACTATTTCAACAAGCTCACACGAAGGGCTTTAGCTTCTTAAGGGGGTAAAAAAATGAAAAACATTGCAAAAGCAATCATGCACGCGGAAGGAATTTTAAACTTTTATGAATTGACTATTTTAGCGCTTGAAGAAGCGCGCGAGGAGGAAGAAAATGACGAAAGAAGAACTTCAGAAAACTGTAAACATGAACAACAGGTTCATAAAAAATCAGCGTGATATGAAAGTCTGCGAATTACTTTACCAAATTGTAGTTATTCAATGCAAGAAAAACGGGTGGAACCCAACACAATTTTTCCAAGAAGGAGGAAAACAAATGAATACTATTAAAATCAAAGATTTTGAAACAGTTTTGGAAGCGGAAATTGTCAAAAAGCAAGAAATCTCAGACGGTATGTTATATACCGTTATGGTTGGCGAAAATAAATTTTCCGTTATACAGCATCCAGACGGGACAATCGTCAGTCAACACGACTGGCAGGCTAAACCGGTAACAGTTGAGGAAATTAAAAAGGATTACGTCAGGTGGGTGGACGTTACACCCTGAACTAAACAAAAAAAGATAGGGAAATGGAAATCAGGAAAACATTCGAGAAGGGCGTAGATATTTTTGCGAGTATAGACACGAGGCAGGACAAGATAACCAGCTCTTTCAGCGGATATTTTGCCTGGATTATCGCAGAGAACCAAGCCAGTAATTATCTTTTAATGAAACATGATAAATTGAAATGGATTGACCTCAAGCGGATGAAAAGAGAGCGTTTAAGAAACAGGCAATTATCTTTATTTGAAGGGTGTGAGCAATGTGAAAAAGAAGAACAGAACAGCGTGGAGACCGGTGATCATGATGTTTTCTTCCGACGAAATCAGTCAGGCCATCGAGACCTTGAAGCGAATTTCAAAAGGGAGTTTCAACCAGTTACCGGCAGAAAAAAGAGCGGCATCGGTATACCACTACCTAACCGTTCAGCATAATATTTCAAACCATCACGATTATACCATATCGGATGGTGAGATACATGGATAAACCTAAAAGGCCATATCGAAGGGTCTCAAGCGAAAACAAAGAGATCGTCAGAATTCTGGATTTATTAGCTCACTATGTTGCCATCGGCATCATTGAAGGTATGCCCCTGGCTTATGAACCGATAGAATTGTTCGACCGGGAATCAGTTTATGTCGCTGAAAACATAAAACGGCTCCGAAAAGAAAACAATATGACTGCTTTTGAGTTGGCAAAAAAAATCCATATGACTCAGTCGTCCATCACCAAATATGAAACACACAGAGTAATGCCGAATGATTCAATCCTGACAAACCTGGCAAGCATATTCAGAGTTGACGTTTCAGAACTCGTAAAGGAGGCTTAGTAGAGTGAAGAATGGGATTGTAGAGTATCTTGAAAATCATGGTGTAATAGATAATTCCACATACATTGACTGGGAGCGATACCAGGAATTTGTACATTTCATTGAGACATGTGGGTTAATTCATTTTTTCATAACTAAGAGTGACGTAAAAGAAGGCAACAGTCATTACTTCTTCTCTATTGTGTTGGAAGAAATGCCGCAAGAATGCGTCAAGACTACTTTACAGGGATGGATTAAGACATTGTTTTACGGATATAGGGTAAGATGTACTTTAAAATTTTTAAACGGTAAGAATGCCGTTGCCGAGAAGAAGGAGGCAGTTCTATGAGATTAAACGCAAATACAGACGCAATGATTGATTATAGATTTCATCAATACCAAAGACAGGAAGAATTCGCCACGGATGCAGAGAACTTCTTTCAGACATGGTGCTCAGACAATGATGTTTCAGAGGATGAGAAAGAACTTTTAAGAAGAGAGTTTGAGAATGACCCTGACGGTTTTATCAAAGAGGATAGGTGGGGCATATGAATATAACGGAAAACTCTATTGATACGAGGTCAATGACATACGAGAGATGGGTAGAAGAGAGAAAGAAGGGGATTGGGGGAAGTGATGCCGCCTCTCTCCTTGGCCTCAATAAATGGAAGTCTCCTATCAGACTTTACATGGAAAAGATTGGCGAAATAGAATCAGATAAAGCAGGAGAAGCAGCTTATTGGGGAACCAAGCTTGAAAATGTCGTGTCCAAAGAATTTACGAAGAGAACGGGAAAAAGAGCTTTCAACGTAAACAAGATACTGATTCATCCCGAATACGATTGGATGATAGCCAATATTGACAGAAGAATCGTTGGAGAGAACGCCATTCTTGAATGTAAAACCACATCTGCCTATAACAAAGAAAAATGGATAGGTGAAGAGATTCCCCAGGAATACATCATACAGATCATGCACTATATGGCTGTAACCAACACCGAAAAGGCTTATTTTGCTTGTCTCATTGGCGGGCAGAAGTTTGTCTGGAAAGAGATCGAAAGAGACGAAGAGCTGATAACCATGCTCATTGAACAGGAAAAAGACTTCTGGGAGAACCATGTCATGAAAGGCATTCCACCTGAAATGGATGGAAGTGATGATGCAGGGAACCTTATTCTAAAGATGTTTCCAGACGGATATGATCCCGAAGTGGTTGAATTGAATCAGGAAGCAGACGACTTATTGTATCAGTTGTCGGGGTTGAAAGATGCAATCAAAACGCTCGACACACAAAAAAAAGAATGCGAGAACAAGGTTAAAGTGATGGTGGGCGAACACGCAAAGGCCATGACAGACCATTTCATGATTAATTGGTCAACGACCAAACCATCATTTGACAGCAAGGCTTTTCAGAAGGATCATCCTGATTTGTATGACGAATACAAAATCAGAGAGGGTTCAAGAAGATTTACATACAAGGAGGTTAAATAATGGCAACATCAAACAGTGTGAAAAATAAACTTGCAAACAAGAAACCCACAAACATTCAGACAAACAAAAATAAAGGGTACAGCACAATACAAAACCTGCTGGCTCAAATGACACCGGAGATAAAGAAGGCACTTCCAAAGCACGTATCAGCAGAGAGAATGGCCAGAATAGCCTTTACTGAAATCAGAAAAAACCCGAAATTATTAGATTGTTCTCAGGCTTCGTTACTCGGAGCGATCATGACTTCTGCTCAGCTCGGCCTTGAACCCGGACCCACAGGACAGTGTTATCTGATTCCTTATTACAATAATAAACTCGGTTCTTTTGAGTGCCAATTCCAACTGGGATACAAAGGGATGCTCGATCTATTTTACAGAGCGGAAGTAAGCCTCAACCTTGACGCGCATGAAGTCTGTGAGAACGATGAATTTGAGTTTGAATATGGCCTTGACGCAAAATTGAAGCATAAACCAGTATTGATGAACAGAGGCGCAGTAATCGCTTATTATGCAGTAGCCCATTTAAAAGGCGGCGGTTATTCATTCTTTGTTATGAACCTCGAAGATGTTGAGAAGGTAAGGTTGAGAGCCAAAGCAAAACAATTTAGCCCTTGGGTTACTGATTACAACGAAATGGCTAAAAAGACGGCCATCAAAAGGCTCTGCAAGTACCTACCGCTTTCGATAGAGCTTCAGCGTGGTTTATCTAACGATGAGACAACAAAGAGGGAAATTGACGAGGATATGAGCATGGTGGAAGATCAGACGGATTGGATTGATATTGATGCTTCAGATGATAATGAGGAAAAAGAAGAAGCCAAAGAAACAGCTCAAGAAACAGTTGTAGAAGAGTCAAATCCTGATGAGAAGAAAGCACAAGAAAAAGTGAAGAACATTGGTAAAAACGTGTTTACAAGAGCAGGTGATAAATAGACAGAGAACCCCCTTGTAACACCCCCCATTTTCCCCGTCTGCGGGCGGGGAACTTTTTATCAGGAGATGGTTTTATGACATATGTTGATACTATCAACCATTTTTGGCGGATCCGTCTAGATTTAGAACTGAACCTTAGCGACATTGGTCTATTCTTTGCGATACTTTCGGAAATTAATCGTAAGCGGTCAAGGAATAACGATTTACTGCTAACTCGGATCAAAATCGGGAACCCCAAACTAGAGATCCTCTCAGGTTTATCAACAAGGCAAATAAATAGATTAAGAAATAAATTAAAACAATCCGAATTAATTTATTTTGAAAATGGCAAAGGAAAAGGGAATTATGCAACGTACTCTTTGGGAAAATCGTTCGGCAACTTAGACACTCATGACCAAGTTAAAACTAACTTAGACACCCATGTCCAAGAACGTGTCCAAGAACATGTCCAAGATAATGTCCAAGTTAATGTCCAAGATAATGTCCAACGTTATAAGAGTAAAGAGATAAGAGTAAAGAGTAAAGAGATAAGAGAAGAACAGAAAGAAGATACTAACGTATCTTCCAAAGAAAAGATACCCTGTCAGGAGATTGTGGAATTGTACAACTCAATCTGCGGTGAATCGCTTCCGAAAATAAGAAAACTAACTGACGGTATCAGAAGCAGCATTAAAGCTCGTTGGAAAACCTTTAATAGTTTTGATCAATGGAAAGAACTGTTTGAAATGGTTATTAGAACGCCATTCATGCTCGGTCAAAACGAAAGAGGTTGGAAAGCAGATCTCAGATGGCTGACAAAAAACGATGACAATCCAATGAAAGTGCTTGAAGGCAGGTATAGCAAATCAAAGGAGGTGCCAAATGGAAGATTTAGTTCGGTCTCTGGAAAGGCAAATGGCAAGGATTTCAAAAACCCAGCAGGGACAACAACTTCAGACGAAGAGCTCACGAAGCTTTTGGTTTGAAACACGCGAAAAGGCTCTTGAATGCAATTGTGAAGAACCGGAAGAGTGCCCGAATAATGGCTATTTGACATATGGCCATGGGTCAGATGCTGTTTGTTTTATGTGCCCAAAGTTCGCTGCTTGGTCAAGACAATCAAGAGTTCAACAACGGCTCCAAGAAAGTTTGCCTTTAAAGTTTCGTGATTTGGGATTTGGAAACTATAAAAAAAGAAGCCTACAAACTACAAAGGCGTTTGATATTGCTTTTAAATACTATGAAAAAGCGGCGTATAGACGTGGGGCAAATCTTATTTTGACGGGGCCATATGGCACAGGAAAAACCCATTTGGCTTCCGCCGTTGTGCACAACGTGTTAAAGACAACCTATGATACAGCTGCGTTTGTAACTGCCTCTCAATTAAGATTTGGGGGGTATGAGGAGATCGAAAATAGGTTTAGTTTGTTGGAATCAATGGATCTTTTAGTGATTGACGATATTTCCAACGAAATGGATAACAAACTCATCGCACAGCATATGTTTACGCTGATCAATTATCGTTATGAAGCTGAACTTGGCATGGTGATCACAACGAATCTTGATTTACCCGGACTCAGAAATAGCCTTGGAGAAAGAATCTTTGACAGGCTCAAGGAGAGATCGGCAGTTGTTGAGATTAATGACGTTGAGAGCTTCAGGGGAGTAAAGCGGTCTGAATACCTTGGCTGGATGGAAGAGGAGGTTTAAACTGCTTATGAAAATCCAACAAACGCCGAAAAGCCTATGAGTGATTCTGAATTTCCGGACAACTTGCCGGTGGCAGACGGGGGAGATATGATCTACAAAGCCGTGATCCCTCTGAATCCAATCACAAAGAAAAACAGCCAGCAGATTTGTATCAACAGAAAAACGGGAAAACGATTTGTGAGGCAAAGTGAACGGTACAAGGAGTATGAAGAGGCAGCCGGTTATTTTTTGAAAAGGCCGGAAGAACCGATTGATTACCCCGTGAATTTGGCGTGTGTGTTTTACCGGAAAGATCGGCGGAAGGTAGATGTATCGAACCTCATTGAGGCTATTCAGGATATTTTGGTGAAATACGGCGTTCTGAAAGATGATAATTACACGATTGTGGTCGGGCTTGACGGTTGCCACGTGGAATATGATCGTGAGAATCCGAGGACGGAAGTTTTTATAACAAAAGCTATTTAAATGCCTTTTAAACGCATCCGAAATTGTTTCATGAGTATTTGTATACGAAGTGTATTTAAACGAGAAAATCGACCAGAACCATCAAGCCTGTGAGGCATATAATTCTTAAAGGGGATGACGGAAATGACAGGGAATGTATTGAGGAACTTGGAATCACTCCTCATAAAACGTTTGGAGAAATATATATTCAGCTTAATGAGACAGAAGAC
>Ga0222683_1000697_pt1 | contig 10172 bp, 22 predicted proteins | sample AntAcemetage1073_FD_179841 | JGI IMG/M metagenome (GOLD analysis project Ga0222683, IMG submission 179841) | Saline water microbial communities from Ace Lake, Antarctica - #1073 | ecosystem: Environmental > Aquatic > Non-marine Saline and Alkaline > Saline | place: Antarctica: Ace Lake... | reverse complement strand
GAGAATAATACTTTTTATTGGTTTGAAGATTTAAGAACTCATGGGAAAGATGAGAGATTATTTCTTGATGAGATATTTGATATTAAAGATTATGAAGACGAGGTGGAAGAATGATGTACTGTGCGAAACACGCATGTTTTTATCAAGGGAAGAAATGTAAGAAGTGTATCGACGGTGAGAAACCTTATTTGAGAACTAGGGATGAGGTTGCGGATCCTAATGAGTGGAAGAGATATAAAAGATTGGGATGGACTAATACATGAAATATAAATGTCCTAAATGTAAAAGAGAAAGAGTATATGAGGAAGGATTAGTTATGAAAGTTTGTTATGTTTGCCAAGTAGAAATGGAGGTTGTTGAATAATGGTTCCTAAAAAAGAGTTGATTTTAAAATGTAGGGAAATTTTATATAAAAAAGAATTAGAAGAACAAGATAAAGAATTTTTAAAGTCATTATTAAAAAATCATCCTACATATAATCTAAAAGTTGGAGTTGGAATAAAAGATTTCTTTATTAAAAAAACGCTTTATGGAACTATGGGATTTAATATTATTAGGATTGATAATTCTACTACTGATTTTTCTTTTATGGAATGTATCTCACCAAAAAATAATATAAGAAAAATAAAATGTGCATGTAGAACAGCAATACGTCCGGCCATAATAAAAACAAAAACAGACAATAATAAAATAATACATCATGAAAATATATCATTCGATAAAATAGTAGAAGAATGGTTAGTACGACATAAAATTTTAAATTTAGAATTGAATAAACATAGGGATAATAATCAAGAAATATATTTTATTTCGCAAGAGACTAATAGTTCTTTTATTGCTTTTCATAATGATTGTGCAACACTAATAGAAATAACTCCAGAAGAACATAAATTAAAACATAGGAGTAAATATGAAAATAAAACCAACCTTATCCAATAATTCAGCTAAAGACATCCTAATGCAGCAATCGAATGAAGAAGAATTAGAAAAATATATTAAAAGAAATATGGGGTTGGAAAAATGTTGAGAGCCACTTGTATAATAAATAATAAATCTTATATCTCGTGGGATAATAATGACTATAAATTTATATTAAATAATAGAAATTCTTTCATATGTCCCTCGTGCAAACAGGAACTCATATTCGTTGATGGTATTGAAATTATAAAACATTTTAGACATAAGGTTGAATGTGATTGTAATTGGGAACCAGAAAGTGAAAATCATCTTGAAATGAAAATGTTTATGAAAAATCTTCTTAAATTATCTGATGATGATATGGAAGTTGATTTAGGTTTTGCTATTCCTGATTTGTATATAAAAGATAGAAGAATTGCAATTGAAGTTCAAAATAGTAATATAACTAAAAAGAAGTTTTTAGAAAGATGTTATAATTATACCCAAAATAAAATAGCTGTAATGTGGATATTCCATGAAGATTTTTTAGATATAACGAAAGAAGAACAAAATATCCCATCTCTATTAAGAGCCTCACAAGAAAATAATTTTGGTAGGGTATATTTATATTCAAACGAAAAATTAATATCAGTAAGATTTAGTTCTACATTTAAATGGGTAGATGAATATGAAGATTATGAAACTGGAGAAACATATGGTGGATATTTAAAAAAATATAAAAGAAGAAAAGCTATACAAGTTATTCAAGATATTCCAGACGAAAAATATGGGATAGAAATATATACCACTAGAAGTAAATGGATTGGAGGAAAGAGATCAATTGGTAGGCCATCTGGATATTTGGTTGCTAAATTCTACGACATATAAAAATGACTAGGATAAAAATAATAAAAGATGGTATGATATATCTTAAAGGTAAAATTATAACAGTACCAAAAGATGAAGCTGATGAATCTATTAAGGAAGGAATAGGGGTTTTGATTGATGAGTATGGGAATGAAATTGGTGGAGATGGTGAAGGCATACAAGAAGAACATAAACAGAAAAAGAAAAAAGAAACATCTCTAACTGATATTCTAAAACAAGAATCAGACGTGCAAGAAATAGAGAGTTATAAAAAAGGTGTTAATTGGTTAGAAGATGAATACTTAGGAAATTCATGGAAAAGATTAAAGGCAAAAAATTTACACCAAGTTAAACAATCTGATTTTCTATTCCAATTATTTTCTCCGACTGGAGAAGTAATAGGGAAACCACAAATAAGAGATAATGATGTTAAGACAAATATAACCTTATTAGTAAAAGCTGTTAAAAAAGATAAGGAAGGTGAGCCGATTATTTCATATAAATTTATTGATGATCCATATAATAGAAGGGATGATGGTTATGAGGATTCAGTTATAGAAGAAAGTTTTTGGATATATGATGTTATTCAAGACGGGATAAAATATATTGTTTTATGTGGTGATAAATTAGAAAATCATGAAGTCCATAAGTTTTATGGGACTAGCGTTAAGATAAATCACAGTAAAGAATTTGATAAAAATCTAATGTGTAGAGGTTCTGCTAATTTATTCTTCTGTAATAAAGCTGAGAGTGCAATAAAGCCACTTCCAGAAAAAGAAATAATTCCTTATGTTAATGGTTTTATAAAAGATAATAATTTAGATGTAGAAAAGTTTAAGGAAATGATGTTTGAATATATATTCTTTCATCCAAATGGATTAATTTATAATCAACCTAAAGACTATATGCTATTAAGACATGCACAATTATTAAGCGGGAAGGAAGAAGGTTATCCATTACATTTCTTTTTATGGGGTGGATTTGGTGTTGGTAAAACACAGGAACTTGAATGTGTAGATCATATATTTAATGAAGGTATATTAGAAGCAGCAAACTCAACACCTAAAGCCCTAGTCCCATCGTTCAGCGAAAAGATACCAAACCCAGGATTTATATTAAATTGTAATAGGGTGGCATTAATTGATGAGATGATGAAGATGGTTGATAATGCAATGAATAATACTAGAAATTCAAATGATGTTAAGAACCAATTATCTAATCTTAACTTTATATTAGAACATAGGTCAAGGAAGGCTAATTCTGGGAATGGTAATTTATTCTGTAAGCCTACGTCAAAAATCATTGTGACAACAAACCCATCTATGAAAAGCAAATATATACATCAAGAATTAGATATTATGGACCCTTCTACATTTTCACGATGTTTATGCTATGTTAAAGGTGCAGACCATGTTAAATTTATTGAAGGGAATGTACTTAGAAATTGTGCGAACACCTACCCCTTATATTGTATAAAAGAGGGTAATAATGAAAAAAACATAACACATGACCTCCGAGTGTTCGCACATGAACTAAGGTCTTTTTACGTTACGATTTATGATTCTTGTCAGCATTTTCTGGTAAAGTCAGATGTAAACACTGTGAACAAGCTATTTATGACCTTGGTTGCAATTTCAAAGAATCCGATGAAAACCATGTGGAAAAGAAGGGGGTTGCATCATACTAAATTAGTTCTTGATGGGATAGTGAAATATAGATGTATTTTTAAGGATTTCGATGATTCTTTTGAGGCAAAGCAAGAAGATTATGATAATGCGGAAAGAATACTTGTTGGTATGGTAAAAAATTGGGATTTTGATATGACGATTGAGAAGGAGGACTTATGGAAAACGCTATGAATATTCCAACACAATTAAAAGGATTAAGATTCAATCGTGTTAGGTTTAAAGAGAAACGAGCATTTGAGAATGATTGGCAGAATAATCCATATACTTATGAAGAAATTCAACAATACTTCCCGAAAGAAAACTACGGAGTTATATGTGGAGAGGATATAAGGGCATTAGATGATGACACACCAAAAGAAGGATTGAAAAAACTATACCATGAGAATTTCCCAGATACAATGGAAGTTAGGGGCCACATATATTTTAGATTTGACAATAAACACGCAGATAAAATTATATTTAACCACCCAATCTTAGAGTTTCCAGACTCAAATGGTAAAATGACTCCTCATATGGGAGAGCTGCAAGGGACAAATACTTATGTTGTCGGACCAGGATCAACCCACCCAAGTGGAGTAATATATGAATTGAAAAAAGATTTACCAATAGATACAATATCTTATGATAAGTTTGTGGAAGTATTCGGAGAATTTATGAAAAGGAAGAAGAGTAAGGTTATTCGTAACCATATAAAATCAAGTTGGCAAGGAGATAGTATAACTGATATTCCAATAGGAAACATAATTTCATTTAACGGATTAACAGATGTTGGTAATGGTTCTTTCCAAGGACCACATCCAACCCATGGATCAAGTAACGGAAGTAATTTTAGAGTTGATGTCGATAACAATTCTTGGTATTGTTTTAGGTGTCAATCTGGTGGAGGTCCATCTGAATTAATAGGTGTTATAGAAGGTGTTATTGATTGCCAAGATGCTGGTGCCAGTTGTTATACAGACCATCAAGCAAGAGAGGTTATTAAAATTGCTCGTGAGAAATATGGACTGAGTACACCGGACCATAAAGTTAAAGATTTAGGAGAAGTAAAGGGGTGGGCCAACTCTGTATCTATAATAGAATTTGCCAAGAGAAGAGATTTTGAGAACTGTCATATATGTGATAAACCATTTACATTTAATGATAAGTATGGGATGTATTATTGTGACCATTGTAAGTTTGGCGGAGGACTTAATAAGTTTGCAGAGCTAATATCTAAAAGGATGGTGCAAAATGATTAGAGAAGATTCCCGTAAAAAACAGTTCCAAGATGCTTTAAACCACATAGAAGTAATGAAGAACAAAGCACCGATCAGAATAGAAGACGTAAATTATCTATTAGATATTGGTTCAAGATTACTAATAACATTCGAAGATATGGAAAAATCAAGAGATAAATGGAGAAATCGTGCTAAAGAGGCCGAATCAAAACCATGAAATTCCAGGAGTGCCCATATAAAACCTTAAATGGTAAATGTGTTCATAAACACTGTGAATATAAAAGAAAAAGAAAGAAGCGTTTCTGTGCCCATAAAGAAGCCAAAGAGTGTGAGATGTGTAATGAATGGTTAGAATTGATAACTATTGATAAGGATGGCTCTATGGACGAATTAGAGCTATTTGACACAGAGGGTGAATCATGAAACCAAAGAGGTGTAAGAAATGTGATAGGATTATATATTCTAAAAATATAAGTGGGTATTGTTCCAACTGCGGCGTAAGGATAAAAACCATGGAAATGAAAAGAAAATCATGTGGCATCTGTCAAGAGCCATGCTCTGGTAAAATGTTAATTGAACACATCAAAGGCCGACAAATTTCCTTATGCACCCACCATTTTAATAGACTGGAACTTATCCAAGATCCAAAAGAGTTACGAGATACGATTAAATCCCTAAAGAGTTATCACTAGATAATGAACAAACGAACTATAAACGAAAATCTTCCGATAGGTTTAAATACTACCACTACTACCAATAATCATGGAAAAACAAAACAAACCACAACCTACAAAAGTTAAGTGTTATCATTGTAAATATGAATGGACTACTATGTCTTCGGCAATAATGGTAACTTGCCCAAGTTGTATTAAAAAAACTGTTAGAGTTGTTGAGGTTAAAAATGAATACTAAACAAATTGGAAGAGATTTTGAAATAGAATGTATTCCAATATTAGAAAATCTTTTTGATAGGGTTGAATGGTTAGCTGAAAATAATAGAGCATCTCCTTATGATTTTAAATGTTATAAAAATAATAATGAATTTAATGTTGACGCTAAATTTATAGGTGGTATTGGGATGCCACAGCTTACTAAATCTCAAAATAACATTGATTTAGCTATTTGTAAAATAAATGGAAAGATATTAATTTATCATAAAAGTTGTATACTTGGCAACTTATCTATTAGAGTAGAAAAATTTTCTACAATCCGTCCTAGAGAATATATAAGAACTATTAAACATTTAAAAAATGGAAATATTTTCAGAATTGAAAGACAGGTTATTCTATCTGATGGAGTAAATTATTTAGGGTTTATAAGAAATTTAAAAGATGAAAAAATTGAACAACATGGATAAAATTGATTGTGGATTTGGAGTAACTTTTATAAAATTAAAAAAGGTGAAAGAAAATGAATTGGAATAAAACATTAAAACAAAAAGTAGGAAACAAAAAGTACCCAAGATTAGTCAGGAATAAACTGGGAAAATGGTTAATGGTTATAGTAGCTCTACCACTCGGAACGCTTTGGTTGTTTCCAGTGGCCGCTGCTATGATGATCCCAATGAAACCAACTTTATGGGCGAAAGATAAAATCAGAGAACTAAAGATAAGGATTAGTTTACTATGAAATTAATTAACTTATGTGAATATACAATGAATCAATCTCTTTATGATGAGGGCGTTTATCCACCATTTAGAACTGCCGCAGAAATAATGGATGCTCAAGATTTTATTAATGATATAAATGAAAATCAGGAGGTAAATCAAAATGGGTAATTTAAGAGAAATTTCACAGGCATACGAGCCAAAGAAAACTAAAAACATAGCCGACTTGGAAGCTGTATCGTTAGACGTTCCAATTAGTAAAACATCTGGGACTGATCAAGAAGGAAAGAGTTTCGAGTTTCATGTAGCAGAAGTTGCTGGTGAAAAATATAGAGTACCGTCTTCAGTTTTAGAAGCAATACAAACTTTATTAGAAGCAAAGCCAAAAGTTAAGACTATTAAAGTTATAAAGAAAGGATCTGGAATGAACACATCTTATTCGGTAATCGAACTAGAGTAAACATCAACCAAAATAAAACTTATTATTCCCGTCTTTAATTTACAGACGGAGCATACTCATCGGTGGCTTAAACCTCCATCTCATACAAAACAAAAAAAATGGAAGTAGAATTAAAGAAGAAAATAAGAGAACAGAGAAATCATCTGCTTAGAAGTAAGTGTAGTTCAGGAAAATTTGATTATTGGGGCATGTCTAATAGAAAGAGAAAAGCCTATAATATGTATAAAAGAATTCATATGTATGTTTTCAGAAATCATAAATCTCCAATAGCCGAAGAATATTTAGGGATAGATAGAGATGGGTATAAATTATATTTACAATCAATATTTAAAAAAGGTATGTCATGGAAAAATTACGGAACAGTTTGGCAAATAGATCATATAATTCCACGCTCCTCATTTAAATTTAATACAAATAGTGATATAAAAAAATGTTTCAATTATAAAAACACACAACCATTATTTAAAAGCGAAAATTTGTCAAAGTTTGATAAAAATGGAGACAATGTCTATTTGTATTCAAAGGATATTAAGCAGGAATTTAAACAGCAAAACTTTACAGAAAACCAGATATACTTTTTAGCAAAATATTTACCACTATTATATACAATACAAGAATTTAAGGATGTCCTAAAAGAGATAAAAAATAATACTTAAGTGGTCTAATTCCCACTTATACCTCCCTCGGCCTTCGGGTCGGGGGTTTAAACTAAAAATGGATAAAAAAGAAAAGATTCAAGAGTGGCATAATATGGTTGTAAACGGATTAGTAAATGGGTTGTCTCATACCGCTAGAGATGGAAGATTAGATGATATAGAATTTTGGAGAAGAAGAAGTAATCTATTTGATTCGTTTGCTCATTGTATTATGGATTTAGAAACAGACCAAGATTATAGTTATTCTGAAAAAGATTTAAAACAATGGTCTAGTTCGGGTTATATCAAAAAGGAGTCGTCACAATGACTGATTCTTGGGCAACACCAGAATGGGTAATGGAATTAGTAAAAGACTATTTTGATCCATGTCCACTAAATGACAACTGGACAATTAATGGATTAGAAATAGAATGGGGAGAAAAGACTTATTGTAACCCACCATTCAGTAATCCTTTACCATGGGTTCACAAAGCAGTTGAAGAGAACAAAAAGGGGAAATTAATTATTATGATGTTAAATGTGGATATGACTACAAAATGGTATAGAGCTTTATTAGATGCAAACGCACACTTCATTTATTTTGCAGAGAGATTAAAATTCTCAGAGAAAGGAGCAAATAACAAACCAAATATGTTAGCAATACTAAGTTCCTATAATCTAAATAACAAGTCTACCGCCCAACAGAACATTAAAAAATCAAAAGAGGAAATTAACACATGAAATTAACCGCCCAAAACAACACAGCATTTACAGATATGAGCAAATTAAATATGAAACCAACCGCCCAAAGTAACAACAGAGAATTAATGTGGCATCAAATTCCATCGAATAAAGAGTTAATGAAAAGAGTTAAAAAAGAAATTAATAATCAACATAACGTACAAGAGGGAGACAGTAATTCTGACACGTTGGGGACTAACGCAAACCGCCCTGTTGACACAGACGCCCTGAGGAAAACTGAACTTGATTCAGCTACTCCGAATGACGGGCGTCGATTAAATCCGCAGGACTATTCTGGAACTGAGACTAGTTCAGTTAAGGAAGATAACGGTAATTGTACCTTCCCTGCGGATTCTTCATATAACGAACAATACGATTCATATTATAATGAAAAAAAAGATATTTGGTTAGAAGAACCATGTCAATATAAAGATTGTGAATTTTGTAGTAATCGACCAACTAAACCAAGCGACTGCAAAGATAGTTAATACGAACAATGGAAATTAAAGATTATAAAAAAGGATATTTAAAAAAGATAAAAGAATTACTTAATGCTCCCGAAGAAAGTAGTAGATTAGATTTTCTTTTAAAATTAAATAATGGAGAGCTTCTTAGTTTAGGAATGCAAATATTAAGAGCTTCGCCAACCAAACCAAAGGGGAATAATGGATAAAAAACAGGAAGCTCTTATTAAAGCTAAAAGGTATATCAGAAGACCAGCTAAACTTTACAAGAGATATAAAACTAAAGTGAAAGAGATATTAAATGGAGGAGACGCAATCTGATTAATATGGGAACTGAACAATATAATGTACAAGAAAACGAGAAAGTTGAACATAGTGATGTACAACTATTATGCGGAGATTGTTTTAAGGAGATGGAGAAGTTAGAACATGGGAGTATAGATTTGATAATAACCGACCCACCATACGGAACAGTTAATGGAATAGCGTCTGGTGATTTTGAGCATGGGATGAAAGACAAGACAGAATGGGATAAAGTCTTAGATATAAAAGAGATTTTCAATTATGCAAATAGAGTTTTGAGAAGAAACGGAAAATTAATTCTATTTAGTCAAGAGCCATATACATCAAAATTAATAACCGAAGCAATACCAAATTTACAATTCTGTTATAGAATGGTTTGGGAGAAAGACCATTTTGCAAATAGCCTTATAGCAAAAAAAGCACCAGTTAGTTATTATGAAGATATTTTAGTTTTTAGTAAAATGAATCCGTTACATGATACCGAATTTATACATCCATTAAGACCATATTTTAAAGAGGTGTTTGAATTTATTGGATTAACAAAAAAGAACATAGTAGAAATAGTAGGACAAGGTGCAGACCATACTTTTAGATTCGGAAGTTCTCAGTTCAGCCTATGTACAAAAAAGACATACGGTAAAATAGTAGAACATTTTAACATAAACAATATGGATAAATTTATTAACTTTGAAGAATTAATTAAAATAGATAAGCCATTTAAGAGTAGCCATAATGAAGAATTAAATAAGATAAATCCATCAATATTTAACCTGCCAGTTGATAAAAAGATTAAATCCAATATACTAAAATACAAGAAAGATTATGACGGATTTCATCCAACACAAAAACCAGTAGATTTACTAAAAGATTTAATTAGAACTTATTCAAATAAAGGAGATACTGTCTTAGATTTTACAATGGGTTCTGGTTCTACTGGAGTAGCTTGTGTTAATTTAAACAGGGATTTTATTGGAATGGAACTTGATGAAAAATACTTTGAGATAGCTAAACAGAGGATAGACACGACGGCAATCAAACCAAAGGGGAATAATGGATAAAAAACAGGAAGCTCTTATTAAAGCTAAAAGGTATATCAGAAGACCAGCTAAACTTTACAAGAGATATAAAACTAAAGTGAAAGAGATATTAAATGGAGGAGACGCAATATGATTAAAAAACGTATGGTAAAAAAAATATTAGACCCATGTTGTGGAAGTAGGATGTTTTACTTTGACAAAGAAAACCCAGAAGTAATGTTTACAGATAATAGAGAACTGGAAGATACCTTATGCG
>Ga0222683_1000686_pt1 | contig 10327 bp, 10 predicted proteins | sample AntAcemetage1073_FD_179841 | JGI IMG/M metagenome (GOLD analysis project Ga0222683, IMG submission 179841) | Saline water microbial communities from Ace Lake, Antarctica - #1073 | ecosystem: Environmental > Aquatic > Non-marine Saline and Alkaline > Saline | place: Antarctica: Ace Lake... | reverse complement strand
ACGGGAAAATCCCCACGAGCATCCAAACATCAAGCGACTCAAGGGGCTTTTGGCCGGGCATTTTCGCTATCAAATAGGTGATTGGCGAGTGGTCTACAGAGTTGATGGGCAAAAGCGCGAGGTTACTGTGTTGCTCATCGCTCATCGGAGCAAGGCTTATCGGTAGCGCTTTCACAGGATGGATTGGTAGTGGGATCTGGTCCAGGGTCCAAGGTCGGGAAGCAGTGAAGAGTGAATCGTAAATCGTGAATGGCCTGGAAGCAGTGATGCGTGACGGGTGATGAGAAAGAACAAGAACATTCTCTCGCAGAGGGCCTGTCTGAGTGGAAAGAGCAGACAGGGCAGAGGGCGCAGGGGCCTGTCTGCTGCTGTTCGGGTAGACAGGACAGCGGAAATAGGCAAGTGTGTGAAAAAAAGGGGACAGGCCACTTTTCGGGAATGGGGACGGAACCAGTCTACAGTTGTCAGTCATGTGTCGGGAGTCTACGGCGGGAAAAGAGCGAGTCAAGGGTCCTAAGTCCAGAATCGGGAAGCAGTGATGAGTGATGGGTGAAGATGTTTTTCTGCAGCGGCGGAGCCGTGTCCGATAAGGACAGGCAGTCTCCGACGTCGGCGCGTAGGTTGTCTGCGCCGTTGGCCACGAAGCAACATCGGGCCAACGCTACGAAAACTTCGATCTCTCGTAGCATCGTGGCTTGTCCACGACGTCAGGTCGTACCTTGCGTGCATTGTTCTTACGCATTGACTTAGTCCACGACTTAGTCTATATTGGTCATGGAGGTGTATCGAGATGGCCGTGCACGTAAACATTCACGAAGCTAAGACTCATCTGTCCAGACTTCTGGTTCAAGCCGGCGAGGGTGAGGAGATCATCATCGCAAAAGCGGGGAAGCCGATCGCCCGGCTGATCCCAATAAAGGAACGCGTTTCGCGCCGTCAGCCAGGGAGCGCCAAGGGGCAAGTGACCGTTGCTACAGATTTCGACGCTCCTCTCCCTGAGCCGATTCTGGAAGAGTTCGAAAGATGAGGGCTCTTCTCGATACTCACGCCTTCCTCTGGTGGGTTACAGATGATGTCCGTCTATCTTCGCGCGTGCGTGCAATCATCGCCGATGGCGACAATGAGTTGTATCTTAGCGCGGCTAGCGGTTGGGAGATGGCCATCAAGACCAGGCTTGGTAAGTTGCATTTGCCGGATAATCCGGCGTCTTTCGTCCTCGATCAGTTGAGAGTCAATGCGATTGAGCCTCTGGCTGTTCAGATGGCGCATGCCCTCCGTGTGTATTTTCTTCCCGAGCATCATCGGGACCCGTTTGACCGGATTCTTGTCGCTCAGGCGCAGGCGGAACGCATGCCGATCATAACCGCGGATCCACAAGTTGCTCAGTATGATGTAGAGATCGTATGGTAAATGGGGAGTTGTAAACGGTGAATGGCCTGGAAGCGGTGATGAGGGATGAGTCGTTCATAGCGTTCGTTGAGTCTATTGGGTTCATAGGGTTGAGGAGATGAGAATGCGCATCATTGTTACGGGAGGAGCGGGATTTATCGGCTCACACGTTGTCGATGCCTACGTCGATGCCGGACATGAGGTGCTGGTGATCGACAATCTGTCGACTGGCAGCGCTGAAAACGTGAATCCCGCAGCAAGGCTGGAGCAAGCCGACATACAGGATGCGCATGGTGTGGCGAAGGTGTTCGCAAGCTTCCGTCCACAGATTCTGAACCATCATGCCGCGCAAATCGATATCCGCCGATCCGTGGCCGATCCGGTCTTTGATGCCGAAGTGAACGTTATTGGCTCAGTCAACCTGATGCAGCAGGCAGTACAAAGTCATGTTGAGGGGTTTATCTTTGCCTCTTCTGGCGGGGCGATCTACGGAGAGACGCCGCATCCGGCGGTGGAGACAGCAGCTAAGGCGCCGATCAGCCCGTACGGGGCGGCGAAAGCAGCGGTGGAGAATTACCTGTTTGCCTACCGAAAGACGTTCGGACTAAGGTCCGTGATACTCCGCTACGCAAACGTGTATGGCCCACGTCAGGACCCAGCCGGTGAGGCGGGAGTGGTGTCGATCTTCACAAGCGCGCTGATCGCCGGATGGGGCGTAACGATATTCGGTAGCGGTGAACAGGTGCGAGACTACGTATTTGTTAAGGACGTTGCGCAAGCGAACCTGCTGGCGCTCGACCACGTGCAATCTGATGTTCACGATACCAACAATCCGGATGAGATGGCATTCAACATTGCATCTGGCCGCGCCACGTCGGTAAATGCACTGTACGATGAGATAGTGAAGATCATTCCCACAAACATCGACGCTGTCCATGCGCAAGGCCGTCCCGGTGAGTTGATGGAGAGCAAGCTGGAGATCACCCGTGTCGGGGATGTGCTTGGCTTTTTCCCTCAGGTGAAGCTTCCTGATGGGCTGCTTCAAACCATTGCCTGGCAGAAAAACGTGAAAGGAGCCCAGGTCAAGCGTGTTCATTGAGTTTGCTAGGTACTGGTAACGGGGACAGGTCGTATTTCGTAAGCTGTAGGAGCAACTCTAGGGACCAAGGTCAGAGAACAGTGGTGAATCATGGCGTTGTAGGTGGATTGCAGGCATGATCGACTTCCTCCTAGGAACAACGTACTCAGTAAGGCAGGAGTGAATCATGGATGTGCCGTGGAATACGAGTTGGTATACGCTAAGCGCAGGTTGTAGGATTGCCACCATGCGAGGGAGGTAGAAATGCAAAGAAGGGTTAAGATTGTCGTCCAAAAGAACGAGGAGGGCTACGTAGCCTATCCTCTTGGCCTCAAGGGTGTTGTGGTTGGCGATGGTGACACGTTCGAAGAAGCTCTGGAAAGCGTCAAGTCAGCTATTCATTTCCACCTTAAGGTCTTTGGAGACGAAGTGCTTGCAGAGATTGCCGCACCGGAAGATATCTACATAACAGAGGCAGAGGTTATCCTGAATGCCTAAGTTCCCACGAGACGCGCCGAAGAGTAACGTTCTTCAAGCATTCATCAAGTTGAACTTTGAGATTGTTAGAGAAGCTGAGCATATAGCCTTAAGACGACAGAACCCGGATGGGTCTGCAACACCGATGACCATCCCCAACCATAGGACGTACAAGAGCAGTACGTTAAGAGCTGTTCTTACGCAGGCTGGAATCAGTAGAGATGAGTTTCTAGGTGCATATTATGGCTAAGGGTTTGTTCGCTGTGTGGCCGGAGATCCTGTGGGAAGAAGTGGTCGACCAGTAGAGTAGCCTGTTGGATGAAAACGAAGAGATATTGAAGCGGATCGGAAAGAGAAAAGCTGGTCTGCTATCCGAGCACAAGATAACCTTGCCGGAACGAACCCTTGATTTAGCGCAGACTAGCGCCTAGATTGGTAGAGGTTTTTCACCCATGTGCCTTTCCCCTCCACAATTGGTGGCTAGATGCCGCTTAAAAGAAATAATATAGTCCCTTCTTGGGCTCTGTTGTGCTGTCGCATAGCAGGCTATGCGTGCCATTCGTGGTTGTGCAAATCGTGCGGATGATGGACAATTATGCGACTTCGCGGACGGGGTGGTAAGAATCAGTATCGATGGTACAGATCTGAGCAGCTGGGTGGAGAAGTACCCGGAGAAGTTTGCTTCCTCGGAAGAGGCGTTCTCCCACATTCATCGTGGGGATCGGATCTTCGTCGGCACGGGCTGCGGCAAGCCGCAGTACTTGGTGAACGAGATGGTGCGTTTTGTGGAGGCGCATCCCAAGGCGTTCTTCGACGCGGAGGTTCTCGATGTGTGGACTCTCGGAGTCTCTCCTTACCTGCGAGATGACGTTAAGCGTAATTTTCGCCTCAATTCTTTCTTTATCAGCGGCCCGACGCGTAGCGCGGTGAACGAGGGTCTGGCTGACTATACTGCGATCTTCCTATCACAGGTGCCGGACCTGTTCCACCGCCGTATTGTTCCAATAGATGTTGCACTAGTGCAAACGTCTCTTCCGGATCGCCATGGGTACATGAGTTTAGGGATCAGTGTGGATATCGTCCGCGCTGCGGTCGATAGCGCTGCGATCGTCATTTGCCAGCCGAACGTCAACATGCCGCGCACGCACGGCGATACCTTTGTACACATGGACGATGTACAGTTCATCCTTCCGCACGATGAACCGCTGCTCGAGTACGATACCGATGTTGCCGATGATGTGGGGCAGCGGATCGGAAGGTACGTCTCTAACCTCGTCGAGAATGGGGCGACGATCCAGGTTGGCTACGGGAAGATCCCCAATGCGATCCTCTCAAATCTGACGGATAAGAAACATCTGGGCGTGCACACTGAGCTTCTGAGCGATGGGATAGTCGATCTGATGAAGTTGGGAGTGATCGACAATTACAAGAAGGAGATCGATCGCCACAAGACGGTCGCGTCGTTCTGTATGGGGAAACGATCGACATACGAGTATATATCGGACAATCCGGCGATTGAGTTCCGCCCGGTGGAGTATACTAATAACCCCATGGTCATCGCCAAAAACTCAAAGATGACTGCGATCAATAGTGCTCTACAGATCGACCTCACAGGCCAGGCAACAGCAGAATCGATAGGCAAGACGTTCTACAGTGGGATCGGCGGCCAGGCCGACTTCATGCGCGGTGCGGTGCTCGCTCCACATGGTAAATCAATTCTCGTTCTGCAATCGACGGCACAGAAAGGGGAGGTTTCGCGCATTGTGCCGATGCTCACGGAAGGATCGGGTGTGTCACTTGTTCGTGGCGATGTGCATTACGTAGTGACAGAGCATGGTATCGCCTACCTGCATGGGAAGAACACGCGAGAGCGAGCGATGGAACTTATCAGCATCGCCCATCCCAAGTTCAAGCCATGGCTTCTCAAGGAGGCGAAAGCCCTCAACCTGATCTACAAGGATCAGGCGTACATCCCCGGCGAACGGGGGCAGTACCCGGAGGAGTTAGAGACGTATCGGACGACGCGGGAAGGCCTGGAGATCATGCTACGTCCGGTGCGGATAAGAGATGAGCCGCCATTGAAAGATTTCTTCTACTCCTTGTCCGATCAATCCGTCTATCGCCGCTTCATCTCGGTGCGCAAGGACATGCCGCACGAGCGGCTGCAAGAGTTCGTTGTTATCGACTACACGCGCGAGATGGTCATCTTGGCAATGGTTGGCGAAGAGGGCAAGCGGACTGTAATTGGCGTCGGCCAGTATGGGATTGACGAGCAGACGCACACCGCTGAGGTGGGGCTTGTCGTGCGCGATGACTACCAGAATCGTGGCGTAGGAAGTACACTTCTCAATTATCTGACATATCTTGCCAAGCGAGAGGGCTTACACGGGTTCTCTGCCGAGGTACTAGTGGAGAATCAACAGATGTTGCACTTGTTCGAGAAAGAGGGTTTCACAATTGAAAAGCATCGCGAAGCGGGCGTGTACGAGTTAAGAATGCTATTCTGAAAACAGTGATATGCAGACTAAAATCGTAGGTGAGCTAATGAATACAAAAACGGACGTTGACTATCTGTTCGAACCGCGAGCGGTTGCCGTGATTGGTGCGTCACAAAACAGCGCCAAGATCGGCTACCGAGTCGTGGAGAACATTGTCCGACGTGGCTACAAGGGAAAGATCTATCCGATTAACCCCAAGGGCGGTGAGGTGTTCGGCCTCAAGATTTACCCGAATCTGTCGGGGATTGAAGGTGAGGTGGACATTGCGGTGATCACCATTCCGGCGAAGTTCGTCTTCGACGCCGTGAAGGAGTGTGCCGCTAAACACGTGAAGCATCTGGTGATCATCACCTCCGGGTTCTCCGAGGTGGGGAACGTTGAGGAAGAGCGAGAGATCGCTGCGTATGCGCGCAAGCACAGGATGCGCGTTCTCGGCCCGAACATTTTCGGCATCTACTCCGCGGTGGCCTCTCTAGATGCGACCTTCGGTCCAGGAGGAATCCTCCCCGGCCGGGTGGCGATAATCACTCAGAGCGGAGCATTGGGGATCGCGATGATCGGCAAGACAGCTGCGGAATCGCTTGGTCTTTCCGCGCTTGTCTCCATCGGGAACAAAGCTGACATCGACGAGTCGGACATGCTTGAATACCTGGCGCGGGATGAGGCGACAAAGGTGATCCTCATGTACGTCGAGGGTGTCAAGCATGGCAGCCGCTTGGTCGAAATGTTGAAGCAGGTGGCGAGGAAGAAACACGTGATCGTCATCAAGTCGGGGCGTTCGCGGCGTGGAGCGATGGCAGCTGCCTCGCATACCGGATCGCTTGCCGGGGCTGACGAGATCTTCGATAGCATCATGCGCCAGTGCGGCGTCCTCCGCGCGGAGAGTGTGCAGGACGCGTTCAACTGGGCACACTTTCTCGCCGATGCTCCTCTTCCGAAGGGGAAAGAGTCTGTCATCGTAACCAACGGCGGTGGAATTGGCGTTTTGGCGACCGATGCCTGCGAGAAGTACCAGGTTGATCTGTACGACAACCAGGCGGTATTGAAGGAGACATTTGCTCCAGTGATGCCCAGCTTCGGCTCGTCGAAGAACCCGATCGATCTGACCGGCCAAGCGACGGTGGAGGACTATGAGCGATCGCTTGAGGCGATGCTCGACAACGATGACATGCACGCGGCGATCGCCCTCTACTGCGAGACGGCCCTGTTCGACACGGATGCCTTAGCTGATCTGTTGCAGAAGGAGTACGAACGCTACAAGGACAAGAAGCCGATCATCTTCTCGTTGTTCGGCGGGGAGAAGCTGGAGGAGATCGTGCGAAAGCTGCGCGCCCAGGGTATTCCTGTCTTCTCTGACGTCTATGATGGTGTATCGTGCCTTGGTGCACTATACAGGTCTTGGCAGAACTTGAACGCGCCAGTGGATGAGCCAGAGGATATACAGATCGATGTGGCGGCGGTTGAAGCGATCCTCGATCGTGCCCGTGCGGAGAAGCGCGGATTTCTCCTCGCCAACGAGGCGCAAGAGATGGCGAGAGTTCTTGGCCTGTCTATGCCGCACTCGATCCTGGCAAGCAATCTTGATGAAGCTGTGCATGCCGCGGAGAAGATCGGTTACCCGGTGGTAATGAAGGTTGTTTCCAAGGACATCATCCACAAGAGCGATGCTGGCGGTGTCGCCCTCGACCTGGTAAACCGGGATGAGGTTATCGATGCCTACCAGGCCATCATGCGTAGTTGCCGCGCCTACAAGGCGGACGCACTAATCCAGGGAGTGGAGGTCGTGGAGATGGCGAAGCCGGGAGTGGAGACGATCATCGGTGCGCGGCAGGATGCGTCGTTCGGGCCAATCGTGATGTTTGGCCTCGGTGGGATCTACGTTGAGGTGATGAAGGATGTCGCCTTCCGCGCCGCCCCAATCAGCAAGCGTGAGGCGCACGCCATGGTTTCCGACATCCGCTCTTACCCGCTGCTCCTAGGAGTGCGCGGTGAGAAGCGCAAAGATATCGACGGGATCGTCGATGTAGCGATGAAGCTGGGCGCGCTGATCGACAAGTGTCGCGATATCACAGACATTGAGATTAACCCGCTCGTTGCTTACGAACACGGGCAGGGAGTGAAGGCAATCGACGTGAGAATTCTTTTTCAGACTACACGGGAGGTGAGGTAGAGATGGGTTCGCTAATCATCGCCTCAACGCGGAAGAGCGCGGGAAAGACGAGCGTGTTGGTAGGGTTGGCTAAGGCGGTTGACAAGAAGTTCGGTTATCTCAAACCGTTGGGGGATCGTTTCCTGTATAGGAAAAAGCGGTTGTGGGACTACGATGCCGCCTTAATGGTGAACCTGTTCTCGCTCACCGAGGAGCCGGAGACGATATCTCTCGGATTTGACCACTCCAAGCTTCACTACATGTACGATCGCGAGTCGATCCACGCCGAGGTGGAGCGAGCTATCGCCGGTATGGAGAAGGACAAGGACTCGGTGTTCATCGAATGTGGCAAGGACCTTGCCTACGGCGCCTCCGTCTACCTTGATCCACTTACTCTGTCGCAAGCGACGGGGAACAAAGTGCTGATCATTGCTGGCGGCACGGAAAACGAGATTGCTGACGACATCGCGTTCTTGAAGAGGTTTGTCGGTTCGGACGAGGCCCACGTTGGCGGGGTGATCATCAACAAGGTCATGCAGCCGGACGACTTCAAGGCGACCTACCTGCCAGAGATCGAACAGATGGGTGTGAACGTTCTCGGAATCATTCCCTACGAGAAAGAACTGACCACCCTGGCGGCGAGTTACCTGGCGGAGAAGTTGTTCGCGCGGGTGATCGCTGGCGAAGATGGACTGGAGCGAAAGATCCGCCACGTATTCGTCGGGGCGATGTCCGCGTCAGCCGTCCTCGCCGATCCGTTGATTGGAAAGAGCGACAAGTTGATCATCACCAGTGGCGATCGTAGCGACATGATCTTGGCGGCACTGGAGGCTGGCGGAACGTCGTGCATCGTGCTGACGAACAACATCGTCCCTCCGGCGAACGTCATCAACCGCGCCAGTGAAGAGAAAGTCCCGATCCTACTTGTTCCGAGCGACACCTACGCCACCGCGCGGCAGGTACAAGAGCTCGAACCACTCCTTACCAAGGACGACACGGACAAGGTGGAAATCCTGGGAAAACTCGTGGCGGAGAACGTTGATCTGAAGGTGCTTCAGGCTCTGTAGGAATAGGTTCCGCGATAATGACGACGAAGCGCCCGTGCAATTTGCGGGCGCTTTTCTTCGTGAAAGGAGGAAACAACAGTCCTACCGGCAGGCCGTCCAGTAAACACGCACATCTCGGCTAGGAATATCTGTCGTATAACGCTTGACGTTTAACGCGCTAGGTTATATAATCTCGTCTGTGATCCGCTCGTTTAAGTGTAAAGAAACCGAAAAGATCTTCTACCGTCGGCGCTCCCAGAAACTTCCGCAGGAGATCCAGCAGGTAGCTTTGCGTAAATTGCGCATGCTGCACCGAGCAGTAACACTGACTGATCTACGCATCCCGCCAGCCAATCGTTTGGAGAAGCTGCGCGGAGATCGAGCAGGGCAGCACAGCATACGTATCAATGAGCAATGGCGCATCTGTTTTGAGTGGCGTAAAGGTGATGCTTACAGCGTCGTAATAGTAGATTATCACTAGGGGAGGAGGGTCATGGCAGAAGATAAGCTTAACCCGGTGCATCCGGGAGAAGTGTTGCTGGAGGAATTCTTGAAGCCAATGGGCTTGAGTCAGAATCGTGTGGCGATCGATATTGGGGTGCCTGCGCGACGCATCAACGAGATTGTGCTGGGAAAGCGCCGAATCACGGCAGATACGGCGCTACGACTTGCTCGCTACTTCGACATATCCCCACAGTTCTGGTTGGGGTTGCAGATGGACTATGATTTGGACGTGACAGAAGATGCCATAGCAAAGCGATTGGAGCGAGAAGTGAGGCCATACGCTGTAGCCAAGTGAAGCTACAGTCTGTTCGTAGGTGAATGCTAATTGAGCTCTGGGATGAGACGGTGCAGCGTCGGTTTACAGCATTTCATGGTAGGCATCTTCTACGTTCTCTTGGAGTTCTTTGAGCGTCTCGCCTTGCCTGAAGACCCCGGAAACCTCTATCAGTTTGCTGATAAACCAGTTATCATCCTTCCAATACTCTACTGTGAAGAATCGTTTCATATCTCCATCACCTTAGCAAGAGGTACCATCTTGCACTTTGGATATCAATCTGCCATTTCATGTGAGACACTAAACGCGCCCACCACCGTGGGGCACAGTGGAGTAGTGGACATCTGCAGCGCCTTGTTATGCGAATGCCGTTGCGATTTACGCGGTGCCTATCCGATTCGAGAGGGTAGTGGGGGCGCGGGAAAGAGGACCTCTGGCAAGGCCTGTCCGCATTCGAAGGGAAAAGGGGACAGGTTCGTGCGTGGATGGATACGCAAAGCTGGCTCGGTGGGTCGAGAAGCAACGTTGCACACGAGGTGCAACGCTACACAAGATATCCATGCTTTCGCGGCGCGGTAGCTTGACTGCCACGTTGGGTGCTCATCATGCATCACTGCTTCCAGCCCCTGGACCCTGGACTGAAGACTCTCTCCGCGATCTCTGCCCTGCCTGCGGTGCAGACACGTACAGGCAGGCCTTGAGTGAGCGATAGCGAAGGGGCGCGCGAACAGTGTTTATGCATTTCCGGTCAGGAGTTCGCTGCTCACTCCCAACAGCGGCAAGCTGTCTTGTTCGACTTGCCTTGTTGATCGTAGTATTGGCTCATGAACAGGGCTACGTTTCGCTTCTACGCCGAGTTGAACGACTTCCTGCCACAAGGACGGAGGAAGAGAGCGTTCGACTACGAGTTCA
>Ga0222683_1000685_pt1 | contig 10332 bp, 16 predicted proteins | sample AntAcemetage1073_FD_179841 | JGI IMG/M metagenome (GOLD analysis project Ga0222683, IMG submission 179841) | Saline water microbial communities from Ace Lake, Antarctica - #1073 | ecosystem: Environmental > Aquatic > Non-marine Saline and Alkaline > Saline | place: Antarctica: Ace Lake... | reverse complement strand
CATCGTGATTTCGGCGCTCGTCTCGCCTTCCTACCCCATAATTAATTGAACAGTTTAGGTTTATCGGGACAGACAAATTATCAGAAAAATATATTGCTCCATTAAAAGCGAAGGAGATACAAACATGACAGAATCAACAGATAAACCAGATGTAATCCAACTGGATTACGTCCGTAACGGCAAAGCACAGATTCTCGTGCATTGGAATGCAGAGGAAATTGAGAAAGAAACAGATGAGGGCACAGAAACACACTGGCAGTATGACGAATGCAGGATGCAGTGGGTAATTCCCAAACACTATGATACCCGTGAAGAGGTCTCAAAATACCTTGCTGTAAACCAAGATGAGATCCTTGACTGGGCAAAGGGGAGCAAGGTCACAGTATGAGTTTCCTATCCTCTATTTTTTGCAAAGGCGAGCAGATCTACATCAAAGGACTCAAAGAGGAGATTGCCGCACACCGGGAATATGAGAGTCAGCTAAATCTTGAACTTATGTCTCTAAAGGGATTGCTTGGATCTCAGTCTTCTGATCCTACGGTAGTCTACGAACAACCTCAGCACCCTCCAAACTACGACACTCTAATCAAGTGGTTATATTCTGACCGGACAGATCGGGAAACCTACGTCAAGGATACTTTTGACTGTGAAGATTTCGCTATGAGGTTGCAGAAAGAGGCACTTGAAGACGGGCTGATTCTCAGTATCCAGCTTGACACGGTTGCTCACCACGCAATCAACAACGCATTCGTACCGAAGGAAAACAAAATCTATTTCGTCGAACCCCAAAACGATGGAATCTGGTTAGTAGGAACATTGGACTAATGGAAGGAAAAGGCAAAGTAACCAACATACAATTCACCAAGGCGTCAGACCTTACAGGATCGCAACCGGCAACGAAAGTAGAATTGTCCCGACTCAAGAAAATCTTTTACAGATTACAGTCGGAAGACAAAGGTGACATCACAGTCGTATTCAGTATCAATGGGAAACTCGTTGGAGAAAACCATCATACCCTTGAAACCGACTCCAAGTTTGAGGATGCGTATTTCAACATTGCACAGAAATTCATCCGAGAAGGACAGAATGCGTTTCAGTTTAAGTATGGCAACAAATTCCCCAGAGGATATAATGACGAATCTGCATACTATCCTGAATGTGATGTATTCACAGTAGAGGTAATGAAACCCAAACAGAAAGAGGAATAATGTTACCGTTTGAGGAATTCCTTAACGATCCAGATGAAGTCCATGCAACCGTGTGGGGGTTTCGAGAAGGATTAATCAATCCCAAAGAGTTACGCCCGTCTGAAATGCCAACCGGAATCCCCCACAAGATACACGATGAAGTATGCGAATACATCTCCAAAGAGTATCACTATTATTTAGGTGGATTTTATCTTGCTAAACTGGTATATCTCAGTGTTATTCTTCTGGTTGCAGTTTTTGGTATAGAATTACTTTAGGTGAATCACAATGTCAGACTACACTGTAAACTTCAGTATTCTTGACGAATCAACAAGAGAAATCGAAGGAGTGGCAACTGCCCCTGTAATAGACGCAGAGAAAGAGATTATCCTTCGTAAAGCAGTAGAAGACGCATTACCGAATTACCTCAAACTTCCTGTCTTGTCGTATATGCACTCCGAAAGACCAGTTGGAATGGTAAAGGAGGCACGTTTCCTTGATGATAATTCTTTGTACATCAAAGGGTGGATAAAAGACTCCCCTGATGCTGACGATGTATGGTCAAAGATTTTGAAAGGAGAGATCAATGCGTTTTCAATTTACGGCAGGCGGATCGAAGGATCTTCCGAATGCAAACTCCATCCTAACCAAAGAGAAAGACCCTGTATTACCAGAGCAATCCACATGGATGCGATAACCCTCTGCGGAGACAACAAAATTAATCCCTCAGCGGGATTCAACGTTGTAAAGTCTCTTTTTGAGGATATTCTTAATAATGGTAACACTGAAAATAATGTCTTAAGTAAGGATATGGAAACCAACGAGATCCCCAAAGGCGGACAGGAAATCGAGAAATCTGAAGTTTCAGTTGAAGATCGACTGACTCAGATCGAGAAAACCATGTCCGAGATCATTGAAACGCTCCCCGTAAACAAGGGAAATGAAATGGAATCCAATACTGAATTGGTAGAAGAAAACATCGAAGCGAAAGTAGCTGAGGAAGTAATCCCTGTTACCAAAGCAGATGTTGTCGAAGTAACCAAAGAGGAGACGATCTCAAAAGCAGAGATTGTCGATGAGATTACCAAAGCAACCGAAGAGTTTAGGAAATCGGTAGACGAGATTAAGAAATCCTTTGATACTGAACTCGCAACTCTCCGCGAAGAATTGGAATCTGTAAAGAATGAGACTATTCAGAAAGGTGGCACTGTTGTCATGATCGAAGAGGGGAAAGATCCACAACTCGCATCGGGCAACGCAAGTGCACTCAACGCTTTCATGAATCGGAAGTGATCTAACAATGGCAAAATCAGTAGGATGGGGTAGTCCGGGTGGACTTAACTTTTTAGAAGAGGCAGACCTCAGAGGCAGTCTTTTCTGGGGTGACGTTATAGACGGGACTCCCATCAACACAGCACGAATGGCAAAAGCAAACCAGGCGAGGTATCTTGAAAACCAAACCCCGTTAATGCCACTCGCACCGGCAATCCCAGACGACCTTATCTGGAAAGCAATCTTTGACTACGGTGGAGCAGACGTCTCCAAAGAAGACTATCACGAACAGACCGAGAAACTTCGGAATGAAATGGTGAAAGGATTCGATGCAGACTACGAGGCAATCACCAAGGCAACAACCGCAGGGACAGGCAGTGCATCTTCGTCTTCGTCTACTGGATCAGGAATGATTCACGCAATTGCAGACGAGAAAGTAGCATACCTCTACAAACGACCATACCCAATCCAGGCACTTATTCCAACGGAATCCAACCGAGGAAAAGCAGCAGTCTGGGATGCAATCGGACCGTTTGATTTCGGTAACGCCGCCTTCGGCACAGAAGACCAGAGTTTCACTGAATCTGACATCACGGCATACACCCGCACAGAGTATATCAAATACCTGTTCAGTGTAGGAAGGGTCACCAAAGCAGCACAACTCGCCGGTCTCAGTGCAGTACCTCCAAGAGACATGATGGCAGTCCGTGTAGACGCTGCACAGGACGCTCTCAGAGCACTTCGTGAGAGGGCAATGCTTGGTGTATCAATTGACGTCAGTGACAGGACACCAACCTTCAATTCCAGCGCTCCAACCAACGGATACAATGGAATGTATAATTTCCTTGCTAACAACTCAACCGCCGCCGATATGAACTACGTAGACGGCACAGGAGTTTCCACGTATAAGGAAATCATGGATTACCTTGACACCTCGTATAATGCGATGGTGATCGATTCGATCTCTCCAAACCTTGCAGTGTGTGATTACACCACATTCAGCACAATCCGCAGTGGACTTACTGAGTATTTCCGTACTGATCCGGTGCAGACATTCACTCAGGGAGTCAGCAAGATCAGTCTTGTCTTCCCCAACGAAGGTGGACTTCCACTCGTACCTCACCCATTCCTCCCGCAGACTTCCGGCAGTGGTGCAATCTTCCTTATGGATACTCGCCTACTTGCACGCCGTAGTCTTTGGATGGATACCTACGAAGACCTTGCGAAGATCAACCTGAGTCAGAAATTCGTTGTAAGTGCAGCAGAAACCTTCATCGACAAATCTGACGTTGACGGAAGTACCTCCCTAATGGGTGGAGTACTCAACCTTAACTGAGGTGATTAGATATGGCAGCAGCAATTACTGAAGCAACCTTCAACAACGTTGGAGAAGTCACTGTCTACCTTTCCGGCACAGTAGCAGCAACCGGAGACTGGGTAGTCCTTGACAGTGCATACCCGGGCACACTTGACCTTGTCGGAAGAGCGTTTGTAACAGACGGCGCAACAGACACTCTTGTATGGACCTATCCAACACTTGCCGTAAAGGCATCAGTGGCTTCAACCACAACTCAGTCTGTCACTTACGACGGTGCAACGGCAGACATGAGGACTTCTGGTGGGTATTACGTCTACAACGACTCTACCCTTGAGGTAATGTATGTAGAAGTTGACAGTGGATACGATTCAACCACGGGCACACTTACCGTCCAGAGAGGTGCACTCGGAAGTACCGCAGTCGCAATTGGCGAGAATGACGTATTACAGGTACTCAACTGTATTGAAATCACGGCAAATGCAGGCGGATTCTGGGCGAAGTTTACTCCACTACCCACCGATCCAAAGGTAGGCATTCTGGGGTGATCCCACATGTCATTTTTTTACCTTAAGATAAGCGAATCCTCTGACGGGAAAACCTGGAATGTAGACGACAGTCTTGAAACTCTCTCAGCATCCGGTACCGCAGCAACCTTTGAGTCCATTGACCTTGAAAAGATCACAATTGGATCACTAACAACCGCAGAGTCCAGTGAAGCAGTGGCAAACTCGATTCACCAGATTGTCAGTATTTCACAGGATGCTGATATTGGAGACGGTAACACTATCGGGGCAGCATACTTCAAGACAGCAACCGGGGTTGCACAGACTGGTCGGCTTGCCACACTCAGGGTAAGGACCTCACTCTCGCACAACGTATTCGGTGCGTATGGTCTTCAGAGTCACCTGTCCATTGATGACGACATGTCAGCAAACGCAGCAGGCAATCTTGCAGCAATCAGCGGCAAACTTGACATCAATGCAAACACCCTCGGAGCAGGAATCGCACATGCAGGTCTGTTTATTGTCGATGGTAGTACTAGTGGTGCAGTCTCAGGAGACGCAGATGTAATCTGGGCACACGTTGAATCAGGAGTGCCTGCAAGTCAGGTAGCGTCTGTTATCAGAATGAGCACAGGGTCAACCGTTAATGCAGGTCTCAGGGTTTCTCCAACCAACATGACGAATTTCATTGACTTTGACGCCGCAGCAGGGTGTGTAAGTGCAGACTCTGGGAGTATCCCTGGTACGTCCTCGCACAAGATCAAGATTGACATCAACGGTACCGCAGGTTATATCCCCGTAGTAGCAGATTACTAATCATGAGGAAGATTGATCTCACCCCATATATTTTTAACGAGTCTACATTTGACATGAAGGTAGCAACCGTTAATTTATTGTTCAATCCTGAATTAAACCACTCAGCACGTGACTTGATTCTTCAAGACAAACTCGCAACGAAGATTGAGACCGCAGAGGGCATGATTCTCCTTGAAGAGTCGGATTACACAAGGGTCAAAACCGCAGTTGAAAGTTACACTCGATATGGGCGTGGAGATGCAGAGTTTGTATCACGAATCCTTGACGCAGAAGAAGTAGAAGTCAAAGAGGTATAATGGCATATTGCAGTCAAACTGACATCCTTGCATATACAGGATTCACACGAACGGACTTTCTCATAGACGGCAGTGAAATGTCACTTGCAGAATGGGCGGATTTCCTCGATTTAATCATTGACGATGCAAGTCAGATAGTCAACCGATACTGCAATGTGATTGAATTCACCTCACACGCCGTAACCGAATACCACAACGGCAGAGGAGCAACTGGTGACAACGACACGTATCTTGACTCTGACAAAGTATTCACTCTTAGAGAGTTGCCGGTAATCACCGTCTCAGCGTTAGCAAGAAACGTAGAGTCAGCAGAGGCAATACCCGACTGGGAAACCCTGTCAGCAGTCTCAGAATCAGCAGCAGGAGACTACCTACTGGAAACAAGATACGAGTTAACCCATATACGTATCGTCTCAGGAAACGTCCCTCGTAACGGGTATAACAACGTCAGGGTAACATACACCGCAGGATACTCTTCAACTTCAAACGAGATGAAGGATATTCGACTTGCCACCATCAGAATTGCACAGAATCTACTCCTTCAGAAAAAGAAGATTCAGGAAGCAACCTCGATTCGTGCAAGTGGTATCAGAGACTATTCACAGATGTTTAGTCTATTCAACGAATCGTTTGTACTCACTGACGAGATTAAAACCGTACTTGATAGATACAGACGCAAACAGTTTGCATTTGATCTCTACCAGTAACCCTTTTTTTATCATGGCAATCAGATTATCCTTAAACGGATTCAGTATTGAGAGTTTAAGAGACCAGATATTCGAGATGATTCACCAAAGAATCAGTAAGAATTTCCCACTTGAATTCAACGAGACTGCAAGAAAACTAACAAAAAGATACGGAAACAAAACAGAAGGAGTATTCGCAGATCCAAGAGCAATCAAAGGAGGATACATTAACCAAAACGAATTCTGGATGGGTAACTACGATTCTTCAGTAACCGGGAAAACCGTGAAATTAGGTATTAGAAACATTCAACCGTTTTTCATCCTCCAAAGTGACCCAGCAAGAGGGAAATCAGGTAAGACCTTCAGTTACAAATCAGGAGACGAAGCACGATACCTCTACAACGGGCACATTCCATTAATCTATCCTGACAGATCAGTAGAGTTACCCGCAAAAGCACTGATGTGGTATGTAAACGGGAAAAAACGATGGGCGCATTCAATCAATCGAAACACCGTACCCAGCACTGATTTTGTAGATGCAATTAAAGAGTCTTACGGACAGAGTATTATCCAGTCAATTGAGAGGAAAGAATGACAACTGATCACGAATTCATCAATACAATTGTCGATTACATAATAGATACCATTGACGACAATTCCTCCTCGTTAGGAAACCTAAATACTACCGAAGAGAAAGACGAGCACCCTGCACTTGCACCAAACCCTCCACAGGCGTTTGTAATACCAATCGGAGAGGGTGCAGATTCAATGAAAGGCGTCCAAGGAGGAGTCTCCAACTGGCACACGTTTCCTATCCAGATACTTGCAGTCTATAAATATCACGGACGAAACCAACTTGCCACTGCATTAAGAACCACAAGAAACTACGGATACCTCTGCAATGCACTATTCACCGGAGAGAATCAGAAACTCACTGAAAACGCAGTTGTGAAATCCAGTGCACTCAAGGTTAATTACTGGATGATGGTAGACTATGAAATCCACAGTTTCCTAATTACCCTGGACGTCCGGGCAGTTAACGGATAACTTTATCATATACCAAACCAATTATTGAATTGTCCCAAGGACCACTGGGGCATGGTCGGAATTTTTCACCTCCTGAATGACAACCTTCTCAACGGCAATTCGTTCTTCTCTGGGATTGGAAGTTTGAGCACCTTTCTCTCCCAGAATTTGACACAAGTTATATTTAAGGTAGAGTCTTCTATTTATTCAGGAGTCACTAATGACCGAGTACACATATTTTGGTAACCGTGGATCTATAACCGTGGGCGGTGAAACGATTGCCGTCCTTAAGGGAATTGAAGTCAACGTTACTTTTGAACATGAAGAATTATACGGAATGGATAGTATTCTTCGTCAGGACGTTGCGAAACACACCGCAGCAGTAGAAGTCAAAATATCAGCAGCGAAATTCGATCCTGCAATGACCGAGGGACTGGGGGAAGTCTTTGGTTGGGTACTCAAAGGAGTAGCTACCTCTACTGCAACCTCAATCACCGATACTAACACCGTTGCTGTAATGGACGTGGTAGTCACAATCAACGGCACTGGGGACGCAACCGCAACCACTCTGACAATCACAGACGTCTACTTTGAATCGTTACCCTTCCCTCTACCGGAAAACGACTTCACCGTGTTTGAACTCAACGGGAAAGGTACCAACGTAACATTCGCACACGCATAGGTGCAGTCTAAATGACATCAACCACCTTCTTTGCCAATCGTGCAACTGTGGCGATAGTCACCGGCGTTACTGAATATGACGCAAGTGCAACTTTCGCAGCGACCACAGGAGTCTCCAACGTAAGTGCAGGTACATACTCAGCAGGCAATTATCTCTACAACAAAACAGACGACACCTATTTTGACGCCGCAAGAATCGCAAGTTTCTCCGGCACAGATGCAGTCCTTGAATACGCATACGCGGGGACAACCGGCGCATCAAAACTCGTAGGTAAACTAACCACGACAACCGTTGCCGTCCTAAAAGGGGTAGAGATAACCACCGCCTTTGAACACGAAGAGTTGTATGGAATGGACTCGGCGTTAAGACAAGACGTTGCCAAACACACTGCAGGTATCGAGTTTAAAGTATCCCATGCGAAATTCAATCCCGACCCTGCCGCAGGATGGGAGATGGACATTCTCAAACCAGCAGGAGGAGACGGATCGATAAGTGACGTCAATACAGTGTTTAGTCCATATGTGATACTAACCGTCCTTGACACTTCAACCACCTATCAGGAAATCCTTTTGAAAAACGTGTACTTTGAAGGACTCCCTACCAACTTACCGGAAAACGATTACATTGTACGAGAATTGAACGGAAAAGGATCTGACATTCGATTCAGGTCATATACATAAGAGGATTAAATGGACACAGAATCAGCGTTTGAATCAATCGAAAACCAGGAAACCAAAGAAGTAATTGACTCTATTTCAGGAGAAGAATTCCTCACAGAGTTTTCCAGACGATACAAAGTCTACGAATACACTGAAGGTAAAGGGATTAGAATCACTCCAACCATCCCAAAACACGTAAGAAAAGAGTTTCTTAAACTCCAACGAGGAGAAGCACAACTACTCAAATCAATTGAGAAGGAAGAGGATTTCGTAACTGCATTAGAGAAGATCTCAGACGAGGGTTTCCTTGCGAAAAACGATGCTGATCTGAAAACCATTGCGACTCTTACTTCATTGGTCTGTCTTGACACTCCTTTCAACGCCGAGGAATTCTGGAATCAGTTTGAAGAAAAGACCGGAATGCTAAGTCAGGTATTCACGGAAATCGTAGAAATCTGCGGAGCGACTGAAAAAGAATTAATCAGGTTTCGCTAAAAGTAACGGCGGGCAGGTATTATACCATCTCTGCAACTTCCTTCACCGTGCACCAAGTGAACTGGAATCGTTACCTGAAACCGACACCCTTTTTCTAATATCTGCAATGGAAGAATGTAGTAGGAGACAGAAATGAGTTTAAACGAAGACCTTATCCTGACAATCGAATTGGATAACCAAGATGAAATTGAAAAAGTAATTAAAGATCTGGAAAAAAGTCTGAAACTCAACGTTAAGTCAGAGAGTGTTCTTCCAACGAAACCCCCGAAATTTAAGAAACCTCCTGAGCCAATTGATATAATAAATTATGACAAAGCTGAGAAATTTATTAATTCTGTTCAGAGAACGTTCATTAAAATCGGAGACGAGGCAGACCTAAATCCCTTTGAGATACTTCCACAAAAAAAACTTGATAGATTTATAGGTGCATTTAAGGAAATCGGAGTTTCAGTTGACGCAGAAACCACAATTGGAGACCTCGTCCCGGTCTACAACAAGATGTTTTCTGAAGTTTTAACCGGGCACAAAAAAGAAGCCGTAAGCACGATAGATTCCATTAGAAAATCACTTTCAGATATTGATGTAACCACCCTGCCAGTTAGAGTTGGAGACATTAAACTAAACAAAGATCTCGCTTCCGTTGGATTACCGTCCTTAACTGTTGATAGTGACGTCCAGGAATATATCAATCTACTTGGAATCTCGGTTAATCTATCAAAAGAAGATGTCAACAGTTTAATGAGTACTGTCTCTCTCTTGAAAAAGAAAAAGACAATCACAAACGACTTGCTCAAGATGATGGGTGTTGTAACCCACGAAGCAGACATCCAGTATGAAGACGAGTCCGGGCAGGTAATCTTAACTGAGAAACAGTCAAAACAAACAAAAGAGATCATAAGAAACAACAAAGTTCTCTCGACTTTATTGAATCAGGAAGTCAGTGCAATTGAGGCAGGAGAGAAAGCCGATCTTGAACGATTAGGAGTTTCCGAAGAGTTGGTAAAGGACATCAACCACCAGAAAACACTCTTAAACAATATTCTTAAGATATCCGGAAAATCCGGAGACCTGGAAGCAAAGTCCAGGTATAACGAAGCAGAGGCACTTTGGGAAGTTTACGCTGCCCGAAAGAAAGACGATGGTGAAAAAGACCGTGAAGGAATGAAACTCGACAAACTCATTCGGAAGTATCGGTGGTTACAATCTTTCCTTCTGGTTACTCAGAATTTCATTGGAATGATGGGTAAATCCGTCAAGGCGTTTGGTGCTGGAATGAAACTCCTGACAGCCCCGTTTGTTCTGTTTCTTAACCTGCTTTTAATTCCAATTCTCCCGTTGTTAGCAGACCTCTCCAAATGGTTAATGGATATTGTACAGGGATACAAAGACTGG
>Ga0222683_1000673_pt1 | contig 10430 bp, 10 predicted proteins | sample AntAcemetage1073_FD_179841 | JGI IMG/M metagenome (GOLD analysis project Ga0222683, IMG submission 179841) | Saline water microbial communities from Ace Lake, Antarctica - #1073 | ecosystem: Environmental > Aquatic > Non-marine Saline and Alkaline > Saline | place: Antarctica: Ace Lake... | reverse complement strand
CTTCGATGTGTAGGCCTTCAAGGTGCGCACCAAACCTCACTTCGCCTCCGAGTTCTTGGATCCGGTTCCGCAGCGTTGGGATGATTTGGCTAAGCACATCACTCCCGAGGTGCGGTTCGGCGTCGATCAGGATATCGGGCGAGGCGCCGCAATCGATCAGAATCTGAAAAAGGCGGCGGATCGCACCTCGATCCTTGGAACGCGCGGTTAGCTTGCCATCGGAGAAGAGCCCGGCGCCACCTTCGCCGTAGAGGACGTTGCTTTCGAGGCTGAGGACTCCCTCCTGCCAGAACAGCTCGACCTGGTCGCTACGAACTTGGACATCCGCTCCCCTCTCGATGAGAAGAGGTTTCAATCCAGCTTCAGCCAGCGTCAGCGCCGCCATCAAGCCAGCCGGCCCGGCCCCGACCACAATCGGGCGATGCTCCCTCGGTGCAATGTGCGGGATCACCGGCATCGATTCCGGCGGGGTGGCCAGATCAACACGCCCCGGCGCAAACGGCGGGGTGGCCTCGCCAAGATAGTCAACCTCGGCCGACAGCACGAAGTGGGGTGGCGCGTCCTTGCTGCGGGCATCGATCGATTTGCGCAGGAGGACGAGCCGATCGAGCTCCTCCTCGCGACAGTTCAATAGCCGCGCGATCGTTGCGAGCACGTCCCGCTTCTCATAATCCAATTTGACCGAGATCTGGTTGATTCGTAAGCGCATGGTATGCCTCTTTTGCGGTGAGAATTCATGTCCATTATACAGCGAGGCACGATGACGCACATCACAAGGGATACTTCCATAACTGGGGCAGGAGGGGTGGGGACGAATGATAGGCTATGCGGCCAGCTACTGAGCGGCTATTAACCCCACTCATTACCGGGGAGTGGGCCCAGAGGTGGCCCTTGCAAATGTTGCTCTCAATTGATCGATCTCCTCCTTGGGAACTCCCAGTTCCTCCATCATCGCCTCTCGGCAGGATTCGCTGCGGTGAATCGGCAAGGCGCTTTCGCTTTACCATCCCATTGATCCTCCGGCTATCACGATCAGTCCACTGAATAGTAGTGTCCCCGATAACACCGAAATACTTATCGCTTGCTTCTTCATCCAATTGCTCCCTCTGTGTGTGTTAGGTCAAAACGTAACTGTCACCGCACCCTGCGGTTATGAGAAGAGCGTGAAAGCGTTGTGGGGATTCGGTGTCGCCTGTGCAGAGGTGGATCAAGCTATGCGTTGGATAGAAAGAGGGTTGCTCATGGCACAGGCTGGCTGCAGGGTGCTGTCACACAGCGTACATAGAAGTTGTAAATATGGCCAAAGTAGATGGCTTGCTGGATAACCAGGTGGATATTGGGGCGAAAGGCCGCAAGGAGTACTCATCTGGAGTCCTTGAGATGCTACGTGAGATGGATGAGCTGGTTAGCCATGCTGGACAGGATATTGATGTTGCCGCTGAGGAAATAGGGAAGAAAGTGAGAGGAGAACGAACACCAGATGGTGGCCAGGATGCCAGAGCAGTGAATCGGGAAAGCGACGAAGAAGCGATTCGCATGGTAGATCCACTGGTCGCCTTGGTTATGGAGGAGAAAGAGAAGCGTATAGAAGAGAAGAATGCGCAGATCTTGCAGTTAGAATCGGAAGTTCAGTACTTGAGAAGAAGAGTGGATAAACTCATGCCATTGGCACTCCCTAGACCCCGTCATAGGTGGTGGCCATTTGGCCGCGCTCGTGTGTTGAACTAGGTGCTGCCATCTGCGGGAAGAGTGGCGAGAAGCGGAAGTACTTAGAGCTTCCTTGGTAGGCGTTCTTGTACCGGATGCTCACTATTTCGTAGAGGAAATCTCGGGTTCAAAACGAGAGCAACTCCAAAGCATGAAACAAGCGCTCCAGTTGGATCTTGCTCGGCACATCTTAGATGACGGGAACGTACAGGGCGATTGATCTGGCGATCAAGAGGTGCAAAGACCTGACTCAGGTAGAGAAAGCAGCTCTTGACATCTGGTGCAGCATACCTATAATATATATATCTCATCTACCAACGGTAGAAGGAGTTGGGCCGACGTTCTGCGTCGGTCTTCCCATTTAGAGGCTAATTCTTCTCCGGTATTTTTTTAGAAGCTTTCTCTCCTCGTTGTTGTACTCGATCCAGTAGGCCGTTACTAGTCTGCGTGATCCGTCAGCGTACTTCTTCATTATTGCCACGTAGTTGTGATCTCTGAGCCACACGTAGGTCTTGGTGGTTCCGTCTCCCTCGATGTAATCCCAATGCAGAACCTCCGTTTTGCCGGCATTCAGAAGCATTGGCCTTAGCCAAGGTAATCTCCTGCATCTTTGCGGGTCGGGAATCCGTTCCTTTGTTACGTTGTCGCGCCGAGATGTGAGATGCCAGAACAGCTTCTCACGACCGTCTTCTTGTTCAGGGAAATACCAGACTTTCTGGCTGCCATACTGAAGTGGCTTGGCCAAGATTTCATCTTGGAACCAAGCGTACAACCGATCGTAGGTCTGGGCTGACCAACTTTGCAGATTCAGTAGCTCTGGCAACCAATCAGGTTTGTTGGTCATGTCGCGGGTTCTTGCGGCGTGAATCGGAACAGATTGAACTTGGCCTCTGATAGGGGCGACGAGACTAAGAGGCTTCTATGTAGAGATCGCTCGATGGATTCGACAACTGACAGTTTTGCAGCGGAATCTTTGAGCCCGCGATTCCTGTAGGCAACTGCACCAAGCAAGAAATCTGCTAGCTGTATTAACACACTCTCCTCAGATCTGATGTGCTGTATGCGCGCAATCATAGTGTGCGTGAAGTCGTACTTGTCATTGCAGAGCACATCATTGAGTTTGCGGATCCTTAATTGGCTGCGTGTGTCCTTGATATCTAGGTAGATGGCGTAACGCGAGTCAGGACTCAGGATCTTGCTGAGGAGTGAGAAATACATCTTGTAGTAGAAAGTGTCGTGAGATCCCTGGTTGAACGTATCGTGGTCAAGGCGTTCCTTGTGTAGTACGACAAGGGATCGGAAGTGAATCGCCTCTTCCTGTACAAACCAATCAACAAGAGCGGCATAGAAATCCTGCTTTGCAGGCGATACTTTGGTCCACTTCATCTCTCCACGAGCACCATGTTTCTCCCGAATAGCGATCAGTTCTGCTGAAAGCCGCTTAATCTGTGACGTGGGGCACCAAGTACAGCCAAAGGCCATGATCGGCATTCTGTCATTAGGCAAATGACAAGACTCATCGCAGTAGACAGAATAATCACTCAAAGCAGTCACCTCCGAGTGCTGCATCCACATTTCATTGTCTCGACAATTGGTGCCAATGGCAAGGGCGCTTGACCAACCTCACGTCTCTTTACCTGCACTACAACGAAATCGTCGACACATCGCCCCGTTATCTGGCTTGACTAAACCCACGAAGATCTAGCTGGACCACAAACTAGATCTGCGACATTGCGCCTCTTGTAACGCAGGAAATGGCTATGGTGACGGTGTTGGCCTCGTGCACAATCAGTTATTCCTTCAACCAGGCTCTCCAAAAATAGTGGTCATTGAAGTGCTGCGAGGTCGAAGGGTCGCCGGTGATACTTGGAACGCCTAAAGGAACTTGAATTCGTCTTCTTTTGCAACAACAGGAACCTTGTGTTGCGGATCTCCAGGAGGTGTAGAATCACCCGAACACAATTGCACTTGTGTTGAGCTCTGTGCGAAGCCGCATGTGGCCTCCTCCTTCTGACTGTAGGCGCAAGCCGATCCGACTCCCGTGGTTCACTGGGGGAGGGGGAATGCACGCCTAGAACTGGAACGGTTAGAAAAACCAAGAACTTTCATCAGGGAGTTCTCGATACAGCTCCGCCGAGCATGCCCAACCAGGACCGATAAGTACTTGATGTGTCCCAATCATACGTATAAGATAGATTGTTGTGTCCACCGACGGTCACAGAGGTCCGCGAATGAGCGAGAGGTATGCCCAAGAACAAAAGGAGAAAGGAGGTGTACTATGGTCGAATATTACGTGAACAAGAACGCACAACCAACCGGAGAGCATGAAGTTCATAGATCAGGCTGTGCCTGGATGCCCGACCCACAAAACAGACTCTATTTAGGCGACTTCACCACTTGCCGTCCCGCTGTTCAAGAAGCAAAGAAGCACTACTATCAAGTGGACAGGTGCAAATACTGTTGAACCGAATGCCACACCCGATGAGTTCTCCGTTACAGGGAAGGTACGAGACTTGTGAGAGAGGAGCAGCGTGCCTAAGATAATGAGATACCTACGAGTAGCGCAAAGAAGCGCATTGCTCTTGTTACTCTTTGTCTTTTTGGTCGCACTGGCGTACTTCTTCCAGAAGTGGCTACTCAATCTGCAAGTTGGTCTCTTCTTGGATGGTCAGAGCACTAGATATTTGTTGAGTGCGATTTCGCAGTGTGAGGCTGCTATCATCGGACTGGTTGTTACTGTGACTCTGATTGCGGTTCAGCTTTCTGTAACAGCGTACGTTCCCCGAGTTGCCTCCATTTTCATGCGATACACGGATTTATGGCTACTCATGCTGATCTATGGTTCCTCTATAACTTACTGCCTATTTCTCCTTAATACTAATATGATAACGTGGGAGATTCACAGAGATCTGGTTCTCGTTGCCTACAGTACCTTCCCTGCCGCATTCATTATGTTGATACCGTACATAAGCGGGACTATGAAGGCTTTGAATCCTCGCTCTGTGATGCAGAAGCTGCTGGAGGAGGTAACGTTCTCAGAAATACGTAACACTACTGACAAGATACTACCAGTTGAAGATTTGATTTGCACTTCCCTCCGTAAGGAAGATTTCACAACCGCTATGTTCGGGCTGAGAGCTTTAGCAAGTAAGATCGTCTATATTGCCAACTCGTATTCGGCTAATCAGCATCGGCATTGGCGAGTTTCACGGCATCCGATAAGCGCATATCTGAACGCTGTTCTGCAGATCTCGAAGCATCTCGAACGCCCTGGAAGAATCCTTGCTGGAGCGGACAGCCAGTTGTGTTCTAGACTGGTCTCGTTTCTGGTAGATGCTGCTCAATCCCTCTCCAAGAATCGGCTTCATGCAGAAGCCGACATTATGGGCGTGTTAGCTAGCATAGGTATGGGAGCTATTGATTCGGGAAATCGGGAGTTGGCTACGAAGGCGATGAAGGACATTACCAAGCTGTGCGGGCGTATACCATTCCTGTCGCACAGGACTGTCCGCGCAGACGGGAAAACCGAGATCACACGTTATACCATGGTAATCGAACGCGGGATCTCTGCACTCGAGGCCATAGGTAAACTTGCTGTTAAGAGGTGGAACCTAATATCAGCAATGGATTACTGCAGGTGCCTTGCACACGTTTCAACGGTCTACTCGCGGAAGAGAGGCCATAGGCAGGATAGAAACCTCAGCTTTTTTCCTACCGAGGAACCCATCATGCGTACAGTCAACTCCTTAGATCATTGCATGGTGGACGCCCTCCTTGAATTGGGATGCGGGCTCAGCTCCAACGTGGGTGAGGTGGAGCTCTTCCACTACATCATCGAACCTCTGGTGACAACCGCGAGAGCCAGCTATGAGAAAGGCTACACAGCTATTGGTGATCTTAGCGATTTCGGAGGAACTGTGGGCGCTATCTGGGACATAGGCGGAGCGGCTTCGCTACACGGCACTCAACATCTTCAAGAGGAAATTGCCATAGTACTTGCTGAGCTCGCGAATCTAGATCGTCAGGTAGTGAACGAGGAGATGCAAAAGACAATAAGCAGTCATTACAAACTCAGCAAACTAGATCTGTCATCCTTCCAAGCCCTCTATCGCAAACACTTACAACGAAATGTGATCTCTAGGCTACTGGACTCGCTCCAGCCACACAATGTTACATAAGGAGACGCGACCTGATAGTCCTGTGTGCTGGCAGCCTTATGTAACACAATAGGCATTCTGTTACATGGTGCGACATAAAGCCCTTGCATTGGCCATTCACCGATTATCTCCTTAACGAGAATGTAAATGTAATTTTTGCAGGTAATCCGCGGGGGATGTTACGTATGAAAAGCCATGCTGATCGACGCAGCTGAACCGATCAGCGACCTGTCGAAACTCACGGGAATCAAGCAGCATCTTACACCGCTACCGCCGTCGCTTGGCGAAAGGATTTGAGAGCGCTCTCCACCTCCTCGTCGAAGATGTGGGTGTAGATCATTGTAGTTGATAGGTCTGAATGACCGAGCACCTTCTGCACCAAGCGGATCTTGCTCGTCTCACGGTAGAGATCTGTAGCGAACGAGTGGAGTAGGGTATGTGGCGAGACGTTCTTGTCGATTCCAGCCTTGACCGCATACCGCTTCACCATTCGCTGCACGTAGCGATGACCCAACGGTTGGCCTTGCAGCGTGGTAAATACATGATCGCACTGGCCACACCGCCCTGCCTGACGTTCTCTCCAGCTTCTCAGACGGTCGATATCGGCCTCCGCTACCCAGGAGAGTACGATCCCTTCGCTCCCTTCCCTTGGCAAACCATCAGCTTGCCCGTGCTGAGATTGACATCGTGCCACTTCAAACCAGTCACTTCCGCCAACCGTAGACCAGTGTTGAGCATCAAGCGGAGCATCGTCCCGTTACGCTCACCGGTGGGGTAACGGGGGTTGGATTGTTCCAGGATCCGCTCTTGTTCCTCTTCCGTCAGAACTGTAGGGAGTTTCTTTGCCCTGGCCATCTCTCCTCCTTGGAGGATGATGAAAGCTCATCCAGTTGTTCTCGTCTACTGCGCAGAGCGATCATCCTCACGGATGCGCATCATTCCAACAGACACACTGGATGAACAAGATGACGGGGGCGGCAGTTCAGAACCGAGCAGTACCTTTGCAGGCCTGCGGACCCCGCGAGCCACACCCCCGTCAAGTAGATATTCTACTTGACAACAGTGGGCCCGTCATCTGTGAAATACAATGGTAGACCCTATCTCGGACCCCTCTTAAGGCCAGCGAGAGGAATAACGGAGCTCTCAATTGATCCAGGGAATTCCATCTTGGCAGACAACTGGTTATCCTGTGACCAGCGCAGGTAAGCTTCATGGAAAATACGGAAGGCCATGAATCATTAGTGTGGCAGCAGCGTGTTCACAATAAGAGGAGGAATCTGTGCTCGTGGCAACAAAGAAAACCGGTATCTGCAAAAGAAGACTGAAAGCTCTTGGTTTATTAGGTATCGCGGGTGTAGCAATATTCATCGTTGTGGACTACATCCTCTTACGGATCAGATCAAGCAACGTGAAGATCGGTCTTGAGCTGCGAGATGCTTTAGTAGGAGCCATAGCTCTTTCCGCAATGGTGGTATCCGTTTGGCAGGGTTTGGTTACGCGCAAACACGCCAGGTTATCAGTTAAGCCGTGGCTTCAATTCAGGTGGGCAGATCACCATAAACCAGCGACAGGTAGTCTCACTCTACAGAACAACGGTCTTGGCCCGGCTGTCGTAACCGGAGTATCGCTTGCAATCAACGATGGTCCTCTCTATCCACTAACTATCGACACGGCAGTGGAAATCTGGAGGCGTCTAGAATGTGAATTGTCTGTGTGCGAAATCCCTTCCCAAGACGGAGCATCCCTACGTGCAGGCCATGATCTGATGCTAATCAACGGATTACCCCCCCTTACAGCAGGGAGTGAGTTGAAAAAACTCTGTGCCAAAGTGAGATTTGAGTCGATGTACGGTGAGTCGGCGCTGGTATCAACCACATTCGAGTCACCAGAAGAAGCTACGGCTCAATAGATAGGATCCAACTGGTCTCAGAGCAGGGGCCCTTCTCGCAACACAAGAAGCCTTTCGTTGCGGTCCAAACGTGTTCAGCTTGTGGGGTGTGCTCCAAAATGTATATATAGTGTAAGAGGTGTGGGGAGTGAATCGACTAATGCTCAGGAAGAGAGAAGCCCCTAATTTTGCCGTTTATGCTAATTGTCGTTACAAGTTGAAGAACGGCTGCAAGCTTTAAGAGATTCAGAGGATCATCCCTTGATGTACTCCTAAAGATACCCGTCGAGCGTATCATCCCAAAGGGACCCTGTGACTCTCTCAGGGTTCTCCGAGTCTTCGCTCTATATCCTTGAGTGCTTCGATTTCTTCCGCCTCATGTTGGCGCCGTGTTTGCGCTTCTGATTGCCCTTGTTCGAGAACGGAGTCCAATTTGCCGATGACCTTCGTGGAACTCTCACGAACAGCCTCAGTTGAATCGGACAGAGCCCACCCTAATTCAGAAAACGACATCTCGAGACGGTTGCTCATCTCAGCAAGTGCCGAGGCAAGGGTACCAAAGCCGTGCACAAGCAACTGGTTGGTTTTTCGCTGCTCGAAGATTGTTGAGAACTGGAAGTCTTTCTGCGCTAGCCGCACGATGCCGTCCATCCTATCAGCAATGTCTATGATATTCGGAAGAGAGGAGATCTCGACTGCGAATGTTGAAGGCAATGAGCTCACACGGCTTGCCTCAGCTTGGTAGCTTGTTCTCTTCTCGGCTATATCATGGAGTGCGTCATGAACGTGCGCAAGACGGTTAACAGCAGTCTCAACAGCGTCCCAAAAGGGTGCAAAGGCACGCTCCGCAAATTCGGACTCTGCCTGATCAAGAGCAACCCCAGCGCCCCAGGCGTTGTGTGCAGCTGTTCGAAGCATCTCGTTGGCTGACGAGAAAAGCCAAACCGCATGGTCATGCGCTTCACGCTGTTCCTTGATGCATTGAGCTTTAGCTTCTTCTTGATCAACGAGATGTATGCGCCGTTGCAATTCTGTCTCGCGCATGTGTTTCCTAAGACAGGCCACAAGGTACACGATAAGAATACCTATCAGGATTGGAACCACGATGAACCAGTATTTGCCGATCAGTTCAATGACTAGACCAATCGCTATCATGGCTAAAAAGAGACCTACTAGCATTTCCATTATCTAAGATCTCCGGCGTTAGTGTTCCGTTTCTTGAACTATTATAACCATTACTTTTCAGAAGTCTGCCATCATATTCCTACCGCCGCCGTTTGGCGAAAGGATTTAAGAGCTATCTCCACCTCCTCGTCGAAGATGTGGGTATAGATCATCGTGGTGGACAGATTGGAATGGCCAAGCACCTTTTCCACCAGATGGATCTGACTACACTAACAACCGTCTCAGTAAAGCCTGTCTCCGCACAAACCGCACCATTGTCTCTGACTTCACCGACTACTGTCTTGCTGAAGAACCCACTGCCTGAATAGATTGTGGCATCCTCGGAGAGTTTACCGACCGCAGTCTTCCCCAGGAAACCTCTTTGCGAGCGGATACTGCCCATGATTCTAGCCCCAATTACTACCATGTGTGGGGCAGAGTTTTCCAGTACCATTGCAATTTGGGCATGGTACCTCTTTCATCCCCTTAAGAAAGCCCATATCCTTCAATATAGTTCCCTTACCCTTGCATTTTGGGCATTCTGTAAGTTTGCTCTTACACTTTCGACAATACTGATCAGTCATTTCTTGTCTTTCACCTCCAATGCTTGCCAGCCCTTATTCCAATAGCGTTTGTCTCTTTAGTGATATAGCCCATTATCGCAGGATCTTTGGAAGCTAAATGGGATTGAAAATCCCTTACTTTCTCATATGGGTGGAGAATGCCGATGGCAATATCAGATTCACCGATAATATCGCCATGTACCAGCACCATTTCAAACGTTCCATCTCTAGTTAGCTGAATTCTGTAGCCTGGTCTACAGTTGCGATAACGATAGACGAGGGCTCTCCAGCCTGGGAGAAATCCCTCTTCTCTGGTTACTCGCCAAACATGGTGTGAGCAACTCTCCCGGAAAAGACATTGTCGGTGCTTCCATTTGGCCGGCCAGAGATGCCAGTAAAGATAGACCGGAATTAGAATCAGGAACCGCATCCTATTTCCGGAAGACAGCCATGTCGAAGCGCGTTATTTTGTTCGTCTGTGGCGTTGCCCCTATCCCAAAGCATCCCTTATTCCCCGGGTCTGTTACGACGAGCTCGATGTTCTCAAGGCTAACGAATTCCCAGCCATGTGCAGTCTCTTGGTTGATAATCGTCTCCACCTGTTTGGATGCCCCAGGGGAACCTTGATCCATCACCACGTTTAAGTTGACAGGAACGACCTTATATTCCACATTCCCTCCTTTTTCATTCACGCTCACACGCTTCGCCATTTGGGTAATCCTTAACGGGACAGATGCTGTTTCATCATATCTCGCCTCGCTTGGCTCCTGTGTAGCCTCTATCCCGCTCAAGATCTCGTCCGCCTCTTTACTCCCGGCCGCGAAGAGCGTACCGCCAAGTCGGCGGACACGTTCCTCAGTCGGCGGATGAGTAGACCACAATTGTTCCATAACCCCTTGAACCCCACGTCCTTTCTGCGAGCTAGCGGAAGACAAAGATTGTTCCATAACT
>Ga0222683_1000672_pt1 | contig 10431 bp, 9 predicted proteins | sample AntAcemetage1073_FD_179841 | JGI IMG/M metagenome (GOLD analysis project Ga0222683, IMG submission 179841) | Saline water microbial communities from Ace Lake, Antarctica - #1073 | ecosystem: Environmental > Aquatic > Non-marine Saline and Alkaline > Saline | place: Antarctica: Ace Lake... | reverse complement strand
CAATCGCCGATCTTAACCTCGCTTACGTTGTTCTAACATCCGTCGATCGAGACGACCTGGAAGACGGAGGAGCATCACTCTTCGCGGCGGCAATCGCTGAGATCAAGAGACGTTCGCCGAAGACCAAGGTCGAGGCGCTCATCCCCGACTTCTCCGGGAGTGATGAAGCCTTGCGTACGCTCATTGCCAGTGCTCCCGACGTTATCGGTCATAACATCGAGACCGTACGCAGGCTCTCCCACGGACTACGCGATCCGCGCGCCAACTATGATCAATCGCTTCGCGTTCATAAGCGGATACGAGAGATCTCACCGCGTACGATAACCAAGAGCTCGCTTATGCTTGGCCTAGGGGAGGAACGAAGCGAGGTGATTGAGACGCTACGCGATCTGCGTGAAGTAGGTGTGAGAGCGCTGACGCTCGGTCAATATCTGCCACCATCGCACACCGCTGTCCCACTCGTGTGCTACGTCCAGCCGGATGAGTTCGCATCACTCGCGGATGAAGCACGCAGCCTTGGATTCTGCTTCGTTATGTCCGGGCCGCTCGTGCGAAGCTCGTACCATGCAGCGCAGACAATCCCCGCATGCTCCGACTGATCGTTGACCTTGACCCAATTGATCCCGCGCTCGGGTTGGCTCTTGAAGAGGCGCTCCTTGCGGGCATAGGAAACGGATCGGACGACATCCTCCGCATATGGGTGAACCAGAGATCCGTGATCATCGGAAGGTCACAGTCAGTCAGAAGCGAAGTCGATCTAGCTCACCTGCGAGAGCTTTCGATTCCCGTGATCCGCAGGATGAGTGGGGGAGGAGCCGTCTACCACTATCCGGGGAACCTGAACCTGTCGGTGTTTTTACGAGATGGAAGGGATCTTGGCACCGTCTCTGAAGCCTACTCTGCAATCGGAGGGATGATTGTAAGTGCGTTATCAGAAATTGATATCGATGCCAACGTGGAAGGGAACACTCTCCTGATTGGCAAGAACAAAATCTCGGGAGCAGCGCAAGTTAGGCGGGGTAATAACCTGCTTTATCACACGACGCTTCTCGTCTTCCCATCCCAGGTTCCAATTGACAGCGTCCTCCTTGCCATGCAGGGATCGTACGAACCGGATCTCGTCGCATCCCATCCGCAGCCGGTTTCGTGCCTATCGCGGATAGCTTCTGGCATCAGGCTGGAGGTCCTTGCTCGGACGTTGAGCGAGGAGTTTGCTGAAGGCATAGAGCAAGAACAGCGTGCGGGAAGTTACACCGAGGAAGAGCTGGAATACGCCAAGCAATTGCAGGTTGAGAAATACGGGAGCGACGAGTGGAACCTGTCTCGCTAGAAGATAAGAAAGTCATTGCTTGTCAGCTTGGGCGTTCACCACGCGGCTTGGTGGGGATATCCAAGCGCTGCGTGCACGGTTATCCCCAGGTAGTAAGCGTCTCTCCTCTGATAGATGGCAAGCCGTTCCCGACCCTGTACTGGCTCACGTGCCCGTTTCTCTTCCATGCGATCGCGTCTCTGGAGGCGGGTGGAATGATCCGCAAGATTGAACGTCAGCTACATAATGACCCATGCCTCACCAAGCAACTGGTGCATGCACATCGTTCTTACATCGAAGAGCGCAAGCGTCTCCTTTCGCAGGACGATGTCGCGTTTCTCGAAGAGAATGCAATGTTGCCTGCACTGATGGAGCGCGGTATCGGAGGGATAGCTGACTATTCGCGCATCAAGTGTCTGCACCTACACGCCGCCCACGCTCTAGTTGGCGACAATCCCGTCGGAAAGATAGTCCTTCAGTCACTTACACATCGAGAGTGCCCATCCGATACCGTAATCTGCGCTTTATATGCGTAGGCAGACCGGCTCCAATCAAGGCCTTGTGATCATCTTAGGGAATTGTAGCCAGTTTCGCAATTCCAGCATCTAAGATCTTCTTGTCCATGTCTTTCGTGGTGGCCTCATTGTCATACGCCACCAATCTTGTGACTCACGAGTTCATAGTTTATCGAATTTGTAACGTACTTAACTCTCCCTACCCCGGGCGCATACCACTCGTAATCTGTAGCACCATTTCCATCTATCTGCAGCTTCCAACAAGATTGGTACATTTGGGCAGGATAATCCCCTGTTGGCGAGATGGCAATCATCTCCTGGAACAAGACCTTAGCTTTCACGGTCTCGTCACCGGCCTGGTACGTCCAGGAGGTACCTTGGGTGAATGGCAGTTTGTACCTGAAAATCGGGGCAGAATATGTCGTCATAGATGTGTCTGTTCCACTAGCATATTCGTATACAGCATCCTTTGTACGATGTAGATACATGTATGTTGCAGGCTTATCACCCATTTGAGTTTTCAAGACATAACAGCTTACGCCATCTATCACAGCAGTTCCCTCTATGTCTTGCAGAATCGTGGTGCTCGCATGGTGTGTGGGAAGCCAATCTCCTTTTGCATCACGCAAGAACCATTGGCTTCCGGAGGATAGCGGGAAGTAATCCTTTGAGAGGTCAGGAGGGACATAGTTCTGCTCGCCACCGGCTGTCGTCGACCCGTACACTGCGCCCACAAAGAAAGGATCTCCTGTACCAATCCTCGCGACAAGAGAATTCCTTGGGAGTCCGGGCGCTAAGTAACAGATGGTGGACGTATTTTCAGCAATGCCATCTGGGCCACAGAATGATCCCGGACTGCCATCATTCCCAATGACGTAACAAATCTGGCCACCGGCGTGTATGGACAAGGTGTCATCCTCTGCCACTATGACTCCCGTTGATTGCCAAGCGGAGACTGTAGAATCCACCTGCATGGAATACACTTGTGGGTTACTACCTGTTTCAATAGTCACGGTCCAACTGCCTTCATTATCTGAGCAGCCACCGCACTTGGTGGCATCGTTTATTCCAAGATACAGTACTCGAGTTTCTGGATCGCCTCCTGCAAATGGCGTCACCGCCAAGTTTGCATCGATCAAGCTGTTGCAAGCAGCCACAGTGATCAACAGCAGGACCAAGCCGACGGCAGCAATACATCGCTTGCGTATTTCATTCATAGCTCTCTGCTCCTTTATCACATAGAGTACTTTACGCTGCATTGCATTACGGGCATCAGGATCATTTCACTCTCATTAAATGTTTTGTGTCCGATAGAAGCTCGTAAAGAGTTGCTGCGCTGAATCCGTATCCTGCAAGATCCCAACCTTGCGAGAAACTGATGTAGGAGCCTACTGCACCCAAAAGGGACAAGCCAATCTTCTCTATCTGATCGTAGTTCTTAGCATTTTCTGTCCGTGGATCAAGTAGTGTATTAGGAGGAATCGCACGGATCACTATATTATCAAAAGACACCCATGTGCCAGGCTCGCTTTCTGTGCCCGCGAATACTCCTATGTCACCTTTCACAAACGACACTTCAGGGACCACCAACACACGCCTGTCATTGAGGTACAGCACGAACTTGTTCCCAGGTGCAATGACACGTAGGTGGTTTGTTCCACCTGCATTGTACGCCTGTGTGCGAGTCCACGGAATCATGGTCTCCATAGTGCCATCCAATACTTTGCTGAAGCGGACATACCCATCTGCGCGTATATCCAACACGTAGAAATTATCATCATCTTCATAGCGCAGTACAACCCCAAAGAAGTGGTGGGAGTTATAGGACGAGAACGGACTAACGTCTACGTCAAGCGTGAAACGTCCTTCATCGCATCCGAAACGCTGCATAACCCGCTGCCTTTGCTCTTCCACTCGAATTGACAATTGTTCATCGATTACGCTAATGCGGCCGCTCTGACCTGTCCAATTCCACTTGTCGCAGTCTGGCGGGAAGTCTTCTTCAAACGTCTTGGAGATGCTCTCTACGCTATGACGAGTCTCATCAGAGCGAATTGAGCTCGTAGGAATCGAGAATCCGCTAGCAATGTACAGCCCTGTCTCCACTGGTTTGCCATCTCCAGCGACACCCTGCCAATCCCACCATCTTACTCCTCCCTCGACTAACGCCCAGAAGGGGCCAACTCGGACCCCTCCTCCAGCCATCACTTGATTGGCTATCCATCCGCCTGCAGTGTAGTCAACGTTGCAAGGGACAGGTGTTACCAGACAATGCAATCGTGAGTAGCTTGCTGAGAGAAAGAGAGGTGTTGCGAGCGAAAGCCGCCAACCGAGTTCATCGAGGTTCACCTTCACCTCTCCAGTGGCTATAGGATCTGGCTGTTTTCCAACCCATCCGTTTTGTATAGGGTCTAGACCATACCAAAAGTCCCACACAACAGGCCCGGCAGAAAACGAAATGAGAGGACCAGCAGTGTAGCTATAACGACCGAGAAAGCCGAACCCGTCTGAAGGGTACTCACCCCAAACGTGCGCGAATCCACCCAAGCTAACCGCTGCTGGCATTGCTGACAAACCAGCAATTAACAAGGCCAACACGAATGTTGTCGTAACTAACATGCCCGTCTTCATTTACTGTCCTCCTTTATCATTCATGTGACATTCTAATTCTGCAAGCAATTTACTTACCGTTTATGACATGTACTAGCATTGAGTCACTGGCTGTAAGACCATGAGTGTCTGTAACTGTTACAACTAGAATGACGTCCATTCCGCTGCTGCATGTTGTTGCTAAAGGAGCAGTATATGCTGGATGGGAGGAGTGCGGGTTATCAAGATATCCCCACCTTCCCACTATGTGCCAGTGGTACTCTAAGGCATCTCCGTCTAGGTCTGATGCGGAACAGATCAATTGCGCGCATGAACCTGCTACTACCGTCATGTCTGGTCCAGCGGTGACTTCCGCAGGGTGGTTAACATTCTTTATCGTCACCACGAGATAATCGCTCCCGTCTTCCCCACACCTGTCAGTTGCGTGTAGGGTGATCCTCACTGATTCATCACGATCGCAGGAAAGCATAGGAGCACAATACACTGGATCCAGTGTACACGCGTTATCGAAATGTCCCTTCTCTGCGGTCCACCAGACTCGTGCCAGGTTGCCATCTGGGTCACAGACAACTCCATGGAGTTGAAGGCACTCCCCTTCGTACACGGCTCTAACTCCATCATCTGCCCCCGCTAGAGGGAGAATTGGTCCTGCCGATGTCTCAGGTTCACCAGCCACGTGCGCAATCATCGAATCACTCGTACTGGCACCACAACTGTCGGTAACGGTCAACGTGAGCGTCACATCCTCTGTTCCTCCACACGCTACCGCAGGAGCAGTATAGATCGGATGTAGTACGTTTGCGTTGTCAAATGCCCCACGGTTCCCAGAAGCTGTCCACTGGCATGTGAGAGCATCTCCGTCAGGATCAGATGCCGTGCACGTCAGTTGCACTCTCGCACATTCCTTGAAGGCAATGTCTGCACCTGCGTTCGCACTCGGAGCTTGGTTCACGTTCGTCACAACTGGGCTGCATTCTTGTTGACAATCTGCCGAAACAGTAGTGATTCCAAGTGCACTAGGAACCGCCAGACTGCATGGATTAGCTGGTACTTGACATGCACCTTCACAAACGTGCAGCGTCAAAGAATCGCTAGCACTTAGTCCATATGCATTGCTTACTGCTAGGGTAAGAGGGATGTCTTGGCAGTCCCCACATATCTCTGGTGTAGTATACAGTGGATGCAGAACAGTTGCGTCATCGAAACTGCCTAAGTTTTCGTCAGCCTTCCATTGGAAAGCCACCTTCCCTCCAGCGGGATCGTACCCGTCACCCGCAAGGCGTACAGGGTAGCATTCATCAACTGTCATATCAGGCCCAGCATCTACATATGGCGTAACTGGCGGAGCGACACTAGGCGCTGCAAAGAGCACAGCAGCCACTGCAGCTGCCACTAATCCGAAAAGCAACAACCAGTTCCCATTACTCATAAACCTCTCCCTCCTTTCTTCCCATGAACCGATAACTACGTTCATCCATTGCTTGCTGGCTACTCACACGCATCAGCGAATCCACAATAATCTACTCACACTATCTCCAGGCCCTTCCTCGGTCGCCTTTCCCATCCTGATGTCATTAGGGGGTGCTGAGCGCCATTAAACTATCATAGACATCACTCTTGATCTCTGGCACGCTGCGTCCATACCCAACTCCAATTCGCGCCGAGAGAGAACTCCAGAAACCAGCTAGTATTGACCGATCCCTTTACCCACGTAAGCCCACCAGAAACACCACCAACTACCTGAGTGAATTGATCGGACCAGAAACCTTCTGTACTAGGATTGTGTTCGCCGACAAGCCATCTCTTGGAGAGGCCAACATCAACAAAGTACTTAATGTAGTGGTAGTAGGGACACCACGAGTGTGAGCAATCGCGATAGTGCAGCATGTTCAACGATCTTAGTTCAATCCTGAGAGCGGCATCATCTTCCCATAACCGTTGGAGCGCTACGCCTACTTGATAAGTGGCATACGATGGTAAGGCCATATTGTGCAAGTGCAACACCAGAGCACTGCCCAGAAGCCCAATGCGATTATCTAGTCCCCATACTCGCCCTTCAATCCACACGTCTTCATACGCAAAGGTTGGAGGCCAGCCTGTGTCAATACCGCCCATGAAAATGCGCGGACCAACATCTATCCTAAATGAGGTCCCATAAGCGAGTGGAGCATGAACGACCACTAGCCACAACATCGAAACCAGTACCACTGCGAATACAACCCTAGCATGACTAACATGAGCATCCAATGTACGCCCTCCCTTGGTCGCTCGCTGAAACGAAACATTATGACTATATCAATTGCCACCCTTCGTCTCTGCTTCTAGGACGGCCGTCAGGGATCCACCTTGACTGTTGGAGGAACGTTAGTTGCGCGATTTACGTGCGCGATCATCGAATCGCTCGCGCTCGCTCCGCAAGCGTCGGTCACTGTTAAAGTGAGAACGACATCCTCGCCCTCGCAGCGGTCGGTGGACGGGGCCGTATACATAGGGTGAAGCCCGTAGGGATTGCCAAAGCACCCTTCATTGCATGAAGATGTCCAGTAATAACTCAATGCGTCTCCATCGGGATCTGATGCGGAGCAAGTCAACTGGACCCTTGTGCCGCCACCGATCGTGATATCCTCGCCAGCATCGGCTGTCGGCAGGTCATTCACATTGTTGATGTGGATAATGATTTGATCCACCCCTCGTGAGCAACAACTGTCCACGGCAGTTAGGGTTATGCAGACATAGTCTCCTTCACAAGCGTTGGTCATTGGCGCATAGTACGTAGGATTGAGCGACGTCGGGTCATCGAATGCCCCCTTGTCTGCGGTCCACACATATCTCACAACATTGTTGTCTGGATCGCAGACCGTGCCGTGGAGCCGAATTAAGCCACCTTCGTTCACTGAATCTGTACATTCAGAGTTCGCAGGGCAGACAGATGGAACGGGAGCGCAATATTGTGCAACCGGCACACATGCTGGAGCAGGTGGCAAGCACGGAGCGACCGGTACGCACATCGGGGCTGCTGGCTGAGGTGGACAATGAGAAACGGGGACTGGAGTACAACATGGACGAACTGGCGATACACGACATGGAGCTGGAGTTATCGGCCGGCACCTTTCTAGCGGAAGACATCCAACCGTGTTCAATACTCGGATGGTCACGGTATCGCTGGCTTGAGTGCCGCGCTCACTTGTCGCGGTCAAGCTGAGCACAATGCCATCAAGACATGCACTTATTGATGGAGCGATATACATAGGATGCAACAAAGAAGCATCGTCGAAGGCCCCTTTGCCGTCTTCAGCCGTCCAATGGTAAGTTACCGCCCCCCCTAAGGGATCATATCCTTCGCAAGTGAGGCGTGTACTGCAGCATTCATTGAGTTGAACGTCCGCCCCAGCATCAACATAGGGCACGACAACGGGTTTCGGACACAGCAAGAAACCGACGACCACTCCCAATACCAACACCCCCACGACCAACAACACACCAGTGTCATCCATCGCAAATACCTCCTTTTATCTACAGCTCTCACCCCCCCATCTTCACCTTTAGGTTCCCCTCGTTAGCATACCACAAAAAAGGCGGAATGCCAAAACTACGATAGCACATTTCCCATACTTCACAGAGAGGACGATTTGTGATATGGTTAGGGAAAGGTGTCCAGTGCATCAGCAGTCCGCAATAATGACGGAAAGTGAGGGTTAGAGGAAGGCATATAAATAGAGTTTATTGGGTAGTTTGTCATTGGCAAAACGGGGAATCAGAGAGTTTCTCAAGTGAGTTCTGCAAGAGGAGGCAAGAAATGAGAAGGCTTGCAGTTACAATAACAACAGTCACGATGATCGCGATGGGGCTTTTGCTCCCAGCCTATGCAGACTCGGTTGAGAACCGTGTAGCAGCGTTGGGCGCGCAGGTCAAGGCATTGCAATCCCAAGTTAAGTTGCTGACCCTGACAACAAATAGAGCGCTTGAGACGATCACCTCTCTCGAAGGACAGATTGCAACCCTGGAGGCGAATACTGCAATCCCTCTCAAGGTAGCCTACATAAACGCCGAGGATGCGTTCACGGTATTCACCGACGCCGTGAGTTACCTGCGGCAGAGGGCAATCGACAAGCAGGGTGAGATCGTAAGACTGCAGCAGCAGTATATGGCGAGCACAATCTCCAAGGATGACTTCGACAGCCAGAACAATCAGCTGCAGGTTGAGTTGCTCCAGGCACAGCTTAACATCGATTTGGGGACTATTGACAAGATGATCGCCTCTTCGGGTTTCTCAGACATGAGGAACGACCTACAGCGACTCAAGGATGAGGCGCAACCGGTTGTCGATGAGATGAAGAACCTCGTCTCCACGGTACGTGTTGGTGTGATTGACACGACTGAGTTCCAGAATCGGTATACGCAGGTGAAGAACGCATTCACGCAGCTTGATCAGCTCCTCACCCAGGCAGCAACGGCGAAGATCGTGCAATCGGCGAATAACGTGGCAATCGATCAGGGATACGACCTTGTGCTGCGGACGAAGAATGTGATCGTCTATCGCAACACCGCCAAGATGACCGATATAACCGAGCTCGTTAAGGCTGAGATTGCATCATACTTGTAAGGATCGACCGCCATCGGCAATCATAGAACTGACAAAGGAGGAGACATGCGAAGGAAAGGCATCAGACTTCTAGTAGGTGCGAGTATCTTGTTTCTCGGATTGACCGTAGGGTTCTTCATGGGGCATTCACCCACAGATTCGAGCGCCGCAGTAACCCTGCCGGGCACTCTCACGCTCTCGATGCCGGCATTTGCACAAGGAGTCCCATCAGATCAGTTCCCGCAGAACGAAGCTGGAATTTCTGCCTACGTCAATCTTGGCCATGAGATTGACTTGGAACGAGCGCGCTCAGTGTTCAAGGGAATTGAGGCTGATGAGGCTGATTACCTGATCGGCATCATCGAATTGGCCAATCTCGCTGAGGATATGTGGCCCCATGCCTACGTCAGCAAGAGCGGGTGGCTCATGGCCTATTACTCCAAGACGGAACCCACAAGCAAGCTGATGCAGTGGTCAGGATTCCAACGAGATGTGATCAACACCACGACGCTCAAGGATGCACTTGTAACTATGTGTCAGAAGATGGCTCTTGATCCCTCGAAAGTCGATTCTGACATGAGCTATTACCACTTCCAGTATCCAAACGCCACGAAACTCCTGATCGCTTTGGACACGATAGAAAACGACACAGATACGTTTCAATTCACGATCCCTCCAAGACTCAGCCTCTACGAGGCCTCTTGGTCGCATTACGGGACAGTAGCTGATTCGAGCAGCCGCTATACCGAATCAAAAGTAGATGACACAAGTCTTCTGCGTTATGGGGCAGGAACGTACGTCGTGTGCGACATTTTGGAGACTCAGCACACGACTCCGGGCAACCCGCACACTGTCTGGATTGGTGCATACCGTGGCTGGGCTGGCTGTGCGATTGTCTTCCTATACAACTAGAGGAGCGTCCATATGGATCTAAAGACGGCGCTTATTGTAGGATTGGTTGTGGGACTCATTGCTGCAACGTTGCTGCTCTGGCCAAACGGCGATACGCCTATTCCGCTGATCCCAACTGTAACGATCTCCGTGAATGACGCAACTGCACAATGGACAATTGGGCTACAAGGAAGCGCAGTTCTCGACTTGGAGGCTGCGTCAGTCTCACCCCGAATCCAGATATGCCACGCTGCCACATCGAGCCTGGCTCCTCCGCTTCAACCAGCCACAGATCTAGGCAAAGACTCCAAGCTAGCTGTCCCTCGCATCCTCGTAGAACATGCCGCAACAACAGCCTTTGTTCCCATGGGTAGTACGGACGTCCCAGCCACCACCGCGCGACCCAGAATCCTTGTTGAGCATGCGGCCACTACGCTTCCCATTGGAGTGCTCCACAGTTCCTCTGGATTGCAGAGCGACAGCGCCAAGGTCTCGCCAAAGCTTCTCATTGAAGACGCCGAAAT
>Ga0222683_1000665_pt1 | contig 10476 bp, 5 predicted proteins | sample AntAcemetage1073_FD_179841 | JGI IMG/M metagenome (GOLD analysis project Ga0222683, IMG submission 179841) | Saline water microbial communities from Ace Lake, Antarctica - #1073 | ecosystem: Environmental > Aquatic > Non-marine Saline and Alkaline > Saline | place: Antarctica: Ace Lake... | reverse complement strand
CTGGAAGCTTTTGCTTATTCCGTATCTCATGATTTGCGCGGACCGCTAAGGGCTATCAGCGGTTTTACCCGCATCTTAATGGAAGATTATGTGGAAAAATTGGATGATGAAGGAAAACGATTGGGGGGAATCATTCAGAAAAATACCCGAAAAATGGCACAGCTTATTGATGACTTACTCACTTTTTCCCGTATGGGGCGCGTAGCTATGAAATTTTCTAAAATTAACATGAAAGAGATGGTTACTGCCATTTACCATGAAGCAACTGATGAGGAAGCGCGTAAACGAATCACCTTTACTGTAGCTGATTTGCCCAAAGCAGGAGGCGATACTACTATGATGCGTCAGGTATGGATGAACTTAATTTCCAATGCCGTCAAGTTTTCAAGTAATCGAGAACAAGCCGTTATTTCAGTTTCCTGCCAGGAAAAAGAGAATCAATTAATTTATTGTATAAAAGATAATGGTTCCGGGTTTAATATGAAATATAAAGATAAGCTTTTCGGTGTATTCCAGCGCTTGCACAGCGAAAAAGAATTTGAAGGTACCGGTGTGGGTTTAGCTTTGGTGCAGCGCATTATTCACCGCCATGGCGGTGAAGTCTGGGCGGAAAGCGAAGTCGATCATGGTGCTGCCTTTTACTTTTCTTTACTAAAAAATAGGAGGATATAAAAATGAAAAATGAACTTGAAATTGTGATTGTTGAAGACAATCCTAATGATGCTGAATTGATGTTACGCTCTCTAAAGAAGAATCGACTGGCTAACAATATGGTTGTACTCGAAGATGGTGAGCAGGCGCTGGATTTTATTTTTTGCCGGGGAAAATATACAGACAGAGATTTATCCGAATCACCCAAAGTGATGTTTTTGGACCTGAAATTACCTAAAGTAGGTGGATTGGAAGTGTTAAAACAAATGAAATCAAATGAACATACCCGGAAAATACCGGTGATTGTTGTCACTTCTTCGAAAGAGGATCCGGATATTGCCGCTGCCTACAATTTAGGTGCCAACAGTTATGTTGTAAAACCGATTGATTTCGATAGTTTTGTTGAAAAGATTAATCAGATAGGACTCTACTGGCTGGCAATAAACGAAAAACCAATCTAACAGCCGTTTTAAAAATTACCATACGCTAAAAAGAGGTATATTATGGAAAAAAAATTGCATGTATTGATTTTGGAAGATCTTCCTTCTGATGTGGAACTTGCCCAAAGGGAGCTGAAAAAAACTCTGAAAAATTATACCGTTAAAGTAGTGGAGACGGAAGAGGATTTTATTAAAGCACTAAACACATTTAAACCTGACCTGATCGTCGCTGATTACTTATTACCTTCTTTCGATGGTTTATCTGCTTTAAAAATTAAAAAGAATAAATCTCCATTCATTCCTTTTGTTGTCTTGACTGGTTCCATGAATGAGGATACTGCGGTTGATTGTATGAAGGCCGGTGCTGATGATTATGTGATTAAAGAACATATTATGCGGTTAGGCCCGGCAGTTCTGAATGCAATTAAAAATAAAAGAACGGAATGGGAAGAAAAAAAGGCAGAGGAGGAAATTCGACAAAAGACAGAAGACATAGCTTTGATTAACAGGCTAAATAATGCCATTAATCACGGCGATAGCCTTTTTAAAATACTGCAACTGTTGGCAAGGGAGACAAAGAGGATATTTTCCTGCCAGGGAGAAACAGTGTATCTCCTCAGTGAAGATAAAAAATATCTGGACATGAAAATCTTTACCCGACCTCCCACAATGATTAGTCGGATTGAGAAACTGATTGGAAGGAAAATACCGGCAATACGCATTTCGATGAAATCCGGGAGTCTGTATCTGAAAACATTGCAAAAAGGTCAGCCACGGCTCATCAACGATCCTGAAACCATACGGGGATTGATGGCGGAATTCACCGAGAACAAGATACTAAAAAAACTTATCCCTAAGATTTATCAGGCCTTAGATACCCGCTCTGTGATAGATGTTCCTTTTGTTTCAAAGGATAAGGCTTTCGGTTTACTGGAAATTTCCCGCGGAGAGCCTTTTACAGAATCTGATTTAAATAGAATCAAGTTTATTTCGGAGCAGTTGACATCCATTATCGAACATAAGAAAGTGATAGATGATTTATGGAAAAGTGAAGAAAAATTCCGGATAACCTTAAAAAATTCACCTATTGTGGTTTGGAATCAGGATAAAGGTTTGTGCTATACCTGGATATACAATCCGAATCCCGGGTTCAAACCTGAAGAAATCATTGGTAGGACTGACAAAGATCTGTTGCCCGCCGATGATGCCGAAAAAATGATGCATCTAAAAAGGAAGGTATTGGAAAGCGGCATCGGCGTCAGAGAAGAAACAAAGACTACGATTCAAGGGAATGACTATTATTATGACCTGACCGTTGACCCCTTGTTGGATTCAAATAATACAATTATTGGTATCACCTGCGTGGCCATCGATATCACTTCACGCAAAAAAGCAGAGCAAGAACTAAAAGTATCCGAAGAAAATTACCGCACCTTATTTGAAAACACCGGTACTGCGATGTTGGTTATCGAAGAAGATATGGTCAGCTCTATGGTAAATACCCAATGCGAAAAACTGACCGGTTATTCTAAAGAGGAAATAGAAAATAAGATGAAATGGACAGATTTTGTCCTTCCGGAAGATTTGGAAAGGATGAAAAAGTATCATATCGAAAGAAGAAAGGCAGGAGGCAAAGCCCCAACCGAGTATGAATTTCGTTTGATAGATAAAAAAGGTAATATAAGAGATATGTTTTTGAAAATAGGAATGATTCCTAATACTAAAAAGAGTGTAGTTTCCATGATAGATATTACCGAATTAAAGAAAGTCCAGGAAGGATTACGTTCCTCTAGAGAGAAATATTTTAACCTGTTCAACAATGCCAATGATCTTATCCAGGTAGCAAACCCAGTTGGAAAATTACTTACAGTGAATAAGAAATGGCTGGAGATCTTGGAATACTCACAGGAAGAAGTAAAAGGTCTAAGGGTCAACGATATTATTCGTAAAGACAAACTAAAACAAATCAGTAAGCAAATGCAAAAAACCCTAAAGGGAAAAAACATTGACTTTGAAACGGTTTTTATTTCTAAAAGCGGAAAAGAAATCAATGTGGAAGGCAGAGGAAATGGCCTGTTTAAGGATGGTAAATTCGTTTCTGCTATGGGGATATTCAGGGACATCACCAAACGTAGACAGGCAGAAGAAAAACTCAAAAAAACCATGGATGCGGCCCTTCAAACCATGTCCAAAATCATTGAGGTTAAAGACCCTTATACTGCCGGTCATCAGCAGCGGGTTTCTCAATTGGCAGCAGCTATAGCTAAAGAATTAGATCTTTCTCAAGATAAAGTGGAAGGAATAAGAGTTGCCTCTCTCATTCATGATATCGGCAAGATAGGCATTCCTAGCGAAATATTAAGTAAATCTACTGCCTTATCTGATATAGAATTCAGTTTAATTAAAGCCCATGCTCAAATAGGGTATGATATCTTAAAATCCATCGATTTTTCCTATCCTGTTGCTCAAATTGTTCTTCAACACCATGAAAAAATGGATGGTTCAGGATATCCTAATGGGCTTAGAGAAGAGAATATATTACAAGAAGCAAAAATTATCTGTGTAGCCGATGTCGTAGAAGCTATGTCCTCTCATCGTCCTTATCGTCCGGCTCTCGGAATAGATGCTGCCCTGGAGGAAATTTCTCAAAACAAAGGTATTCTCTATGATGCGGAAGTAGTAAACGTCTGTTTGAATCTCTTTAAGAAAAAAGGATTTAAATTTGAATAGAGAAAAGTGGTTAAAATAGGTGTAGGGAAGGTTGTTTTTAAAAGTAAAGGGTCAGCCTGTTGAGACCTGACCCCTACAACAGAAAAGTGGATTGAGGCAGTTAATTATTCTAATGCTGATAGTAAAGCGGCTTATTTAGTAAAGGCAATAAGGGAAAATTGGCAATTTCCTGAGGAATATTTAAGTGATCGCTATTATGAAATACTTGATTATCATCCAAGCGAGATCGCTGTCACTCAAAAAGTCTTTGAAGGATTACTCCATCCGGAAGATAAAAAAAAGGTTTTGCGAAAAATTAAAGAATGCATCGAAGGAAAAACTGAAATTTACAGTGAAGAATTTCGCCTAAAAACCAAATCAGGTCAATGGAAATGGGTCTGGGCCAGGGGAATGTGGTTTCCCGTGATTCTAAAGGTAAAGCACTGCATTTTTTAACCCAATACGGGGTTGGGAAGCAGTAATGGAGGGTACCAAGGAAGAGCAGGTAGGTACTGAAACTGTTCAAGGCTATTTATGTGAAAAATATTATTTTAAAAGGGAGTGAATTGTAAAATTAAGAAAATTTTAGATTATTTACAAAATCAAAAAGGTTTTGATTTTTCCGGTTATCGGCGCTCTTTGCTGGAAAGGCGTATAAATAAAAGGCTGTTAGCTACAGAAACTGGAAATTTTAATGAGTATTGCACCTTTCTTACGAATAACCAAATAGAGGCAGATGAACTGATTGATGCACTTACCATTAATGTAAGTCAATTTTTTAGAAATCCTCTTGTTTTTGAATTTATTTCTGAAAAATTGCTTCCACCGATGATTTTTGAAAAACTGCAAAGATATAAAAAATATTTAAGAATCTGGTCAGCCGGCTGCGCCAGCGGTGAAGAAGCATATTCTCTAGCTATTATTTTCAATGAATTTTTAGAAAAAGAAAAATTAGAATTGGATTTGAGAATTTTCGCTACTGATATTGATAAGAAATCACTAAAATCTGCTGAAGAGGGATTGTATAATTTTGAAAGTATAAAAGATGTAAGATATGGTTTGCTAAGTAAATATTTTATCCAAAAAAATAATTCATTTAGGATAGTTTCCAAAATAAAGAATATGGTAAATTTTTCTTCTTACGATTTATTAGAAAAAAATAGCTATGCTCCTCCGGAGAGCATTTTTGGAAACTTTGATCTGATTTTTTGCCGCAATGTTCTGATTTATTTTAATTTAGAATATCAAGAGAAGATTTTTGAGAAACTTCATCGCTCCATTGCTCCAAAGGGGTATTTAATTTTGGGGGAAGCGGAGATGATTTCCAAAAGATACCAAAGATATTTTACCAGTTTGAGTGAATATCTTAAAATCTTTAAAAAATCATAAAATTATGCCTAAATTAAAATTTAGGCATAATGTGTTGGAATCAATAATTATCATAAAAGTTATTAACCTGGGAAATTAATATGTTCTCCTAAAAGATTGTGAGGTTATTATAAAAATGTTTAAATTTAAAACAATACAAAACCGTTTACTCTTTTGGTTTATTCTATTAGCCCTAATCCCTTTAGCTACCGGCATTACCATAACCTATTACCTTCAAAGTAAGGAAATAAAACAAGAAGCGATTAACAAACTTACCGTAGTAAGGGATCTTAAAGTAGGGCAAATAAATTACTGGCTGACAGAAAGGGAATATGACCTAAAAACTCTTAGTCAATCTCTCACCGTACAAAATCTTGACAGGATTTTTAATAAAGAGAAAAAAACAGAAGAAGATATTGACAGCATTAGCAATACACGAGATGTTATAAACTCCTATGTGGAAAATTTACCCGAGTATGAAGAGATATTTATAATGAATGTTGATTCCGGCATTATTGAAATTTCTACAGATAAATCAAGAGAAGGAATAGACAAATCAGAAGATGATTACTATACAGGACCAATGCAATCAAGAGATTATTATATTAAAGACATATATTATAGTTCGATTACGCATAAGCCGGCTATGGCATTTTCTTTCCCGATTTTTTGTCATCAGCATTCCGGGGAACATATTATCGGTATCCTGGTTTCCCGGGTGGATCTTTCCAAATCGCTTTTCCCCTTGGTGCAAGATACTACTGGTTTGGGAGAAACCGGAGAGACTTTAATCGTTAATAAAGATATAATTGCTTTAAATGAATTACGCTGGCATGAAGACGCTCCATTAAAATTACAAATTAAAGCACAACCGGCTTTTATGGCAGCTGAAGGCCATACCGGGATTAATGAAACCACCGATTACCGGGAGGAAAAGGTGCTGGCAGCCTATACCTATATTCCCAAAACCGGCTGGGGATTTGTAGCTAAACAGGATTTTAGAGAAATACACGCACCGATTAAACGAATGCTAAATAATTTTATTATTCTTCTGTTGATAACTGCTGTAATTATCTATTTTACTTCCCGAATTTTAGCTAATAGTTTTACTAAACCACTGATTAGTATGGTTAAAGTTTCAAATAAAATTAAATCCGGTGACTTTTCCGCCCGTAATGAAATATACAATGATGATGAAATAGGCTATTTGGCAGGTTCGTTTAACAAAATGGTTGATTTTAATGAATCGAAAATTAAAATTGAGCAAGGGCGAGCAAGTATTACCGATATTATTATATCTCTTCAAAGTTTAAAATATTTTAACCAGAGCATTGTATATAAATTGATGGAAATCACTGATTCAAATATGGGCGCTTTCTATCTTTTAAATGAAGAGGAATCTAAATTTGAATATATGACTTCTGTAGGGATAGATGCAACTCTGGTAAAGTTTTTTGATGCTCAATATCGGGAAGGAGAATTCGGTAAAGCAATTACCAGTAAAAAAATTTCCCATTTAAAGAACATACCTTCTGATACGGTATTTAAATTTAAAACTATCATCGGAAATGTTATTCCCAAAGAAATTGTAACCATTCCGATAGTAGTTGAAAATCAAGTAGTTGCAATTATTTCCCTGGCGAGCTTATCAACATATAAACCCGAAATTCTGGAAATCTTAGATAGCTCCTTTAGCGCAATTAATATAGGTTTTTCTAATTTATTAGCCAATGATAAGACCTATAGATTAAATAAAGAAATTAAAGAAAAAAATGAAGAGCTACAAAGTCAAACTGAAGAACTGCAATCACAGGCTGATGAATTACAGGAACAGAATATTGAACTGGATATGCAGAAAAAAGAGGTGGAAGAGGCTAATCGGTTAAAGAGTGAATTTCTTTCCAATATGAGCCATGAACTTAGAACCCCTCTTAACTCTATTATGGCATTATCCCGCACTCTAATTATGCAGGCAAAAGATAAAATATCTTCTGAGGAAAATAAATATTTAGAAATTATTGAAAGAAATGGTAAAAACTTGCTTACCCTTATCAACGATATTTTAGATCTCTCCAAAATTGAAGCGGGAAAATTAGAAATAGATTTACAAACTTTTTCTATAAATTCGATCATTAAAAATATTAAAGAAAATCTTTCTTCTATTGCCAAGGAAAAAGGAACTAAAATTAATTTGGAACTGGCGGATAATTTACCTAAAATAGAGAGTGACCCGGAAAAAGTATATCAGATTTTGCAAAACCTAATAGGTAACGCCGTTAAATTTACCTCAAAAGGTTCTGTAAGCATTAGTGCAGATGTCGATGGGAGGCAGATTGTCATTAAGGTTATTGATACCGGTATCGGTGTTTCGCAGGAGGAACTGCCTTATATTTTTGAAGAATTCAGACAGGCAGATGGTTCAACTTCCCGACAGTTTGAGGGAACGGGTTTGGGATTAGCCATAGTGCATAAATTAATAAATAAACTTGGGGGCAAGATAGAGGTTCAAAGTGAGTTGGGAAAGGGTTCAATTTTTACTATTTACCTTCCCTTAAAATGGTCAGGCGATATCAAAAGCAAGAAAGTTACAGTCCTATTAAAAAGTTGGAAACTTAATCAGGAAGAAAAGACTACAGAAAAAGGTATGGTTGATGAAACTAAAAATATCGAAAAGGGAAAAATTGAAGGACAACCTCGAATATTAATAGTAGAAGATAATGAAGAAGCAGTTATCCAGATTAAAATGATACTGGAAAGTGAGAGTTATCTTGTTGATGTTGCAAATAGTGGACAAGCCGCGCTTGATTATATTCAACACACTATTCCAGACGGGATTATTTTAGATTTAATGATGCCGGAGATTGATGGGTTTGAAGTATTGGAAAACATCCGCAGCGCTTCAAAGACTGCAAATATCCCGGTGTTGATTCTTACCGCCAAAGACTTAACTGCGGAAGATTTTAAAAAATTAAGCGCCAATAATATTCAGCAATTATTATATAAAGGTGCTGTGGATAAAGATGAATTGATATTTAAAATAAAATTAATGTTGAAAAACGGATTAAATACTGAGCAAAAATCTGAAAGCAAAGAACAAAAAGGAATTCCCCGGGAAAAGAAAAAAACAGATTTTCCGCAAATTAAAATATTACCCAAAAAAGAAGGATTATTAACTATATTGGTGGCTGAAGATAATCCTGATAATATGTTTACCGTTAGGGCAATTTTAAAAAATAAATATAATATATTAGAAGCAGTTGATGGGAAGTTGGCTTTAGAAAAAGCTCAAGTAAATTTACCGGATTTAATTCTAATGGATATTTCTCTGCCTAAAATGGATGGTCTGACAGTAGTAAAATTTTTAAAAGAAAAGGAAGCTACTAAAGATATTCCTGTAATAGCAGTAACTGCCAGAGCAATGAAGGGGGAAAGAGAAAAAATCATTGAGTCCGGTTGCGATGATTATATTTCTAAGCCTATTGACCCGGAAATAATGCTGGGGAAGATTGATGAATGGATAAAAAAGAAAGGAATACCAGATAATTAAGTTTTATTTAAAATAGTAGATGATTGAAACATTATGTAAACCAAAACTCTAAGTTAAATAAACCAGAAAGGAAGTAATAAATATATGCCAAAAATATTAGCAATAGATGATAGGCTTGATAACCTGATTTCGATTAGTGCCTTACTGAGAAATATGCTTCCAGGATGTGAGGTAATAACCGTTCAAACAGGACAAGAAGGAATAGAAAAATCAATCAAAGAATTACCCGATGTTATTCTATTAGATATCCAAATGCCCAAGATGGATGGATATGAAGTTTGCACTAAATTAAAAGTTAATTCTAAGACAAAACATATACCTGTTATTATGATAACCGCGGTTAAGACTGACTCAAAAAGCCGGGTGAAAGGATTGGAAATCGGAGCGGATACCTTTATTTCTAAACCTATCGATGCTGATGAATTGGCTTCCCAGGTAAAGGTAATGCTGCGCATAAAAAAGGCAGAGGATAAATTGCGATTAGAAAAAGACGTTCTGGAGGAAATGGTTCAAAAAAGGACTGAGAAACTTAAAAAAACGCAGGAGGGAACAATTCTTATCATTGCTCAGATTATCGGAATTAAGGACCCCTATATTTCCGGTCATCAAGAGAGAGTATCCTGGCTTGCGGCTGCAATAGCAGAAGAAATGAACCTTTCAAAAGAAAAGAGAGAAGGGATAAGAATTGCTTCTCTAGTTCATGATATAGGGAAAATAAGTATTCCCACGGAAATTCTTAATAAACCCGGCAAGATAAGTGATGTAGAGTTTGGCTTAATTCAACAACATGTCGAGGCCGGTTATAAAATATTAAAGGAGATAGATTTTCCCTGGCCAATAGCTGAAATAGTACTTCAACACCACGAAAACGTAGATGGTACAGGTTATCCAAATGGATTGAAAGATGGAGATATTCTTATCGAAGCACAAATTATTCGAGTTGCAGATGTGGTAGAAGCTATGAGTTCCGACCGGCCATACCGACCTTCATTAGGTATAGATGCAGCTTTGGAAGAAATCACCCAAAACAAAGGTATTCTCTATGACCCGGAAGCAGTGGATGTTTGCTTAAGGCTATTCAAGGAAAAAGGATTTAAATTTGAATCATAAAATGTCAATAAATAAAGGGAATAAATAAAGGGGGTCAGGTCTCAACATTTGACATAAGTTTCTTAATTATTTAGTTTAATATTAACTTATGTCAAATGTTGAGACCTGACCCCTGCAAAGGATAAACCTCAAAGAAAAGAGAAGGAGAAGAATAATGAAAATACAGATAATAGGGACACCTATTTTTACTGATATCACTTCTGCAAGGTGATAGGAGAAGATTAAACTAGTTCCGTAATTCGGTATTTTTTAAGGAAAAACCTATAGGAACTGAGAGTTTCTTAACCAGATGGTTGAGGCTTTAGATATTATTATAGATAGACGTCCCCAAAAAAGACTTAAGAAGAAAGCTGATAAATAGCTGTCCCTATTATCCACCTATTATCCCAAATAGCAGAGATGATTCAATGGTGCAAATGTATTGGTCTCAAACATTAGGTTGATATGTCGACTAATAGTGTGTACAATACAGGATATAATCCTGTATTTATTACATAGAAGGTAGATATTATGGAAAATGAAAAAACTTTAGGAAAAATTAGCGCCAAGCTTATTAGAAAATTATATGATGAAAATAGACTTATTTTTGAAATTAATCATGCCCAAAGAATTTTAGGAAAAAGTTATAATGCTGTTACAGACTTGTTAAGC
>Ga0222683_1000650_pt1 | contig 10631 bp, 9 predicted proteins | sample AntAcemetage1073_FD_179841 | JGI IMG/M metagenome (GOLD analysis project Ga0222683, IMG submission 179841) | Saline water microbial communities from Ace Lake, Antarctica - #1073 | ecosystem: Environmental > Aquatic > Non-marine Saline and Alkaline > Saline | place: Antarctica: Ace Lake... | reverse complement strand
AATAAGCCCGCATGAGGTAGCTTGGATATCCTGAAGGCTTGCGGAGCCTTCTACTCGGGTTCGAATCCCGATGCGGGCGTGTTCTACCAGATTGTACCTTCAATTAGTAAAATCTTCAGGGATTTGACATTTGATTAATATAATTTGTCTTATGGAATTACGATGCATGTATCTCAATAATTGTTTGAGATATGAATTGTGACAAATGTTACAATATTATTGTTCTGCATATGGGTAAATTTTATATAACAATTAAACCTATAGTGGATGTGCAAAAAAGGCAAAGGGGGGAAGAATCACTTCTTCATATTGTTTGTCCCTATATTTTTGTTCTTCTTCCTTCCTCTGCATTTATCTAAAATATCTTTAGGTTTCTTCAAACGTCTAAAAGACTTTTTGCTTCCTTGATTTCAGGATTTGTAAATCCGCCTTTTTTCATTGTAACTATCTGTTCTAATAGTTGGGATTCAGAGATGTTATCTTGATACAGATCTAAAAAACCCTCGTGGAATTTTTTTGCTTTTTTAATGTCTTCAGCAGAGAAATAAACCACTCCATCATATGTGCCATGGAGCCATATATTATTTTCGATAATGACTCCCATATCTGTTGCTAATCCATCTATCTCCCCATCCAACATCTGTTTTTCTAAAGAATTGTTTATCGGTAAACGTTTTAATTTAATAAGCAGAATATAGTCGTTCATATTAGTTTCTTTGTTGTTTATCACTGCACGGTATCCCCAGATTGCTTTATTTTTCTCCAATCTTTTCACAATTCTCCATGCTTTCTGCCGCGAAAAGTTACATTTTTCAGCTATCTTTCCGATACTCTTGTTAGAATTTTTCTGTAATTCAAAGAGGATTTTTCTTTCGTCTTCCAAGATTTTCTTTCTACTACTTTTTGCCATAATATGTCACTCCTTTTGATTTACCTTTATTCATACATTGCAAATTCGCCCAAAATAGGCTATCGTTACCTAGAGGCTTTGTATTTGTAGGTTAGGTCCATCAAATCTGTTTAATCATGAAACAATTTTATCATATTTATAGATGCAATTAAAACAGGTTAAAAATAGGTAAATTACGGGTTTATATGGCCTTTCTTTTATCCAATATGTACAGGCCTTTATAGGAAATTTTGCGATTATAACTTTACCACCCCCCTATGCAGCAATCGGCAGTGCTTTATCGTCATCGTCCCTGCGATTCCCAATATATTGGTTGCATTCTAGGATTCAAAATATATCTCCACTTTGTTTACATCATCTATGTCCTTCAATGAGCTCATCATGCCAGTTATCGTTCTTCTTATGAAATCTGATGGAAACTCGGTAAGTGGGACATGTTTTCCATTTATTTTGACAAATACTTTTTTTCCCTTATTGTCTTTTTTCTTTGCCATTCCTCCTTTTATTTTTTCAATAATTTCATCTAAGTTATCATCGTATGAGAGTATTGTATTCTCGCGTTCATCTGTGTTGTCGCCTAAACGTATTTTTGGTATGTTTGGATTTTTAGCACCCTCTATAAGAACAACATCGCAATCCCGGAGATCATCAATATGCAGGAGAATTTTCTTAATATTCATTTCCGACTTAAGCAAGAAATCGGTTTCAGTGGGTGATGACAAAACCACAAGTTTAGAACCGGCTTCGCTGTGTTTCCATGTATCTTTGCCTTTAACATCTATGCCAATATTCTTATCAGTAATTTTTACTGTTGCCACATTAAACCCTTCGTCGGTTAAATGCTTGATTATCTCTACAATTAAAGTGGTTTTACCAGTGTTAGATTTGCCATAAAATCCAAAAGCGATTGGGCTGTTCATGATATCACAGGTTACATTGCGTTACTCGATATATGTTTTGTCCCTCCTACATTAGAAATTGATATCGTTATTAAAATGCCAGGTAAATCATAAAGAATACATACATATTACATTACTAATATACTATGATAAGCAAACCGTATGTTATACTTTTCATCTCCGTTCTGTCTGTTTCATTTGCAGCGATTTTTATAGTATCATGTAGTGCACATCCGCTCTCGATAGCATTCTATCGGTTGTTATTCACAACATTGATTATTCTCCCATTTGTAATTTTGAATAAAAAGACAAGAAGTGAATTACTAAATCTGCCACGCATGACATTGATTATAATGGTTGGTATTGGATTGATTCTTGCTGCACATTTTTCGTTGTGGGTCACCTCTTTGAAATTCACCTCTATTGCAAGTTCAGTGATACTTGTTACTGCACATCCAGTTCTTGTTGGGCCAGTATCACATTATTTCTTTGGGGAGAAACTCTCTAAAATAAATGCAACCGGTATATTACTGTCTGTTATTGGGGTTATAATCCTTGTTTATGGAAACTACGGGTTTCCTTCGATTGTATCAGATAACCTAGAGGGAAATATATTGGCATTACTTGGTGGGGTAGCCGCAGGTTTTTACATACTTGGCGGTAGAAAAATACGTAAAAGCGTCTCGGTTACATCGTATGCGCTTGTTGTTTATGGAGTTGGTACTTTGGCACTATTTTTAATTTGTATTCTTTTTGGTGCGCCTGTGCATAATTTACCTATTAAAGATTATCAAATAATACTATTGATGGCAATAGTTTCGGGGATATTTGGACACACTTTCTATAATTGGACTCTCAAATATGTTCGGTCTTCTATTATGTCTGTGGCACTTCTTGGAGAGCCGCTTGCATCTACGCTGTTTGCATTTGCTATCCCCTGGATTCATCAGACCCCATCGAAATATACAATTTTTGGAGGAGTGATTGTTCTTATTGGCATTTACATGACTGCAAGAAAAGTTGCAGCATCTGAAAATCCGCATAAAAATTAAAAACTCCATTTTATTACACTAATAGGTTTTTCGACTATGAAAAACATAGATGAACTTGTGAAAAACGTTGAAAAATACAAAAAAACATCTGTTCAACGGAGTTTTAAAAGTAAAAAAAACACGGTAGCATATGTTATTTTGGAAGATAAACCCCGTATATTGAAATGGTATGCGCCAGGATTTAAAAGACAGATGGAAACAGAATATAAATTCCTTGAAGAAGGGTCATCGGCTCTAAACATGCCCACCATTTGTGAAAAAGATGAAGACAATCATGTTCTTATCATGAGTTACATTCTTGGGGAAAATCTTTGTGATGTGGTAAATAATGATAAAACTACCTTCAGTGAGAAAAAAAGACTTATGATTTTGCTGGCTGAATGGTTTAAAAAGTTCCACAGTCATTTTAAAACATTGGATGATTATTACATACGTGGCGATTCAATTCTAAGAAATTTTGTCCTTACCGATCGTATTTGGGGTGTTGATTTTGAAGAGTCCAGGAAAGGAAAACCTGTTAAGGACATTGCCGATATGTGCTCTTCAATTCTTGCTACAGATCCTATGTTTACCTCTGAAAAGTTTCAACTTTGCAAAATATTTGTCGAATCGTATTCAAAATCAGTTAAGTGGAACCTTGAAAATATTTGGGAAGAGGTCTCTTATGCATTACTTGAGAAAATTCAGTGGAGGCCAGAAGAAGAGAAACTGTTAAGAGAGCATTCTGATAAAATACGAAAACACGGTCTGCAAAGTTAAAAAAACTAATCACATTTTTCTAAAAACAATTATTTTACTCGAGTATTATGAATGTCCCTGCAAGTGTTGTATGTTGTTTTGTTTACTTAATTCACCTATGAGATACTTGCACCATTTCAACTTTTTTAGTTTCAGTTTTTTGTCCTTGTTTTCTGCAAATGAGTATTTTCCTATCTTGCCATTAAAATCAAAGCCTACTAGATATATTTTCCTTGCATGAAAATGGACTGCAAGGTATGCTGCGCGGTCTCCATCTGTAAAACCTCCAAAATTGTGAATGTTATCATAAGGATTTGGGTTGGTCTGAGTGGTACCAAGCACAGCCCCTTCGAATTTTGTGGTGTATTTATTGATTTCGTTAATATTGTCTCCATGAGCATGAATGACTGTGATGTTCTCCTTTGAATTTGCCTTTATTTGATCAGAGACTCTTCCATCCAAATCAGTAACAATGATGTTTGGGTGCATATTGCATTCTAAAAGAGCAGTTGTTGCACCATCTGCAGATATCTTCACTTTATCTTCCAATCTTTTTTTGTAATTATGTATCGAATTTTTTAGGGAAGGCCCCGCACCAAAAATTACAACTTCTTTGTTATTGATCATGCTCTCTATTTTACTTACAGAACATAGATTTTTCTTGTTTTCAAGAAGCTTGCTTAAAACTTGGGCTGTTTTTTTGTCATTCTCGATATTGAAATTAAAATCCCTTACTATCTTTTTATAGATGGGTTCCCACTCTTCATAAAACATATGCACAAGGATTATGTTGTTTGCCTTTCAATTTCCAATTCGCTACTTTCTGCGACATATATGTCTTTAATGTAATGGTAGGTAATTGCTCCAACAATGCCTATCATAATTCCAGTACTTGTATTTCCAATAAAAGATAATGTTAGAAATGGTTCTATGGAAAAACTGTTGGGCCAGGTAAGGAGGGCTTTATGTAATGAGTTAAAAATTGCTGTAGAGATAAATCCAAATGCAAATAGTGAGAATGGAGCTATCCAATAATTCCATGGGGTTTTTTTATCTTTGACATATAAGTCTATTACGCGCCCTAGTATAATAAGCAATCCTGCTATTACTATCCCCCATATCATGTTGGAAGCAAATGACAAAATTGGGATAAGTTCAACGTCTGAATTAAAATTGGCAGTAGTATATGCAAGAAAAATACTGGCAATCAGTATTACTGCAGCGATAATGGATGTATATATGGATAATTTCCCGGTTAAAAGACCTGATTTCATTTCTTCAAACATGTACGATATGCTTCGTTCCCAGCGAAATACTCGTATCAGTAGATATGCGCCAAGAGTCAACAGTATAGCACCAAATCCACTTGATGCAATATTCAATAGTACAAAAAATGCCCATACAATTAGAACCAATGCGATGGGTAGGAGAAATTGTTTTTGTACTTTCTCATCATCTAGGATTTTTAAAATGCGGTAGTAGGTGTCTTCCAGCCCTTCGCTTTGTTTGACAGAAACTCTCTTTATGGAAGTTATTTTTATTCTTGATTGGATTATCGGTAGTATATATTCGTCCTCTGCACCATCCGTTATGAGGATTATATCTTGCGCATCAGTCTCTTCGATCACCTTTTCTAGTTGTTCAGCTAATATTCCATCTGATTTTAAACCGACATTAATATTCCCGCAGATTGTGGCTATCTCTACATCTTTCTCTTTTTTAGAGGTTAAGGAATTATATGTAGATATGGCAGAAAAAATGGCATTAAGATCTGAATCCTCGGGATCGGCCAGCCCCAATTTATTTGCTGCATCAATATTGTCCTTTACACCGATTATAGGAGTTTCTACTTTTGCTTTTCTCCCGAGGTCATCATCACGATCTACATTTAGAATGAGGGTTTTCATATGTTTCTAATATCCTATATCAATTGTTTTGTATATAAGAATATTGTGATGTGCATGTCTTTGGTTTCTATACCGCATGTCTCAAAATCTTGAGACTTTTTATTATTTCTGGGTTTCTTTCCATTTTCCATTGAACCAACCTTGACTAAGAAGTAAATTTTGGCTGCTTCCACAAGCCCAAAGAAATTAAAAAGACTCAAAATCTTCAGCGCAAGTTATATATAAAGGTTGTAAGATTCTAACTTACGTTTTTCCTGATTTTGAGGAGATATTATGACTTTAGAGAATGTGACGAAAACTGGTACCACTACGTTAGGAATGGTATGCAAGGAAGGAGTAGTAATTGCGACTGAACAAAGAGCAACAATGGGCACACTTATTGCTCATAAAACGACCAAGAAGCTCTATAAAATCGATGAGCATCTTGCATTAGCAACTGCGGGTTTGGTGGGTGATTTACAGACTCTTGCCCGTTATCTAAATGCAGAGGCCAATTTGTATAGACTAAAAAGAGACGCGAAGATGCCTGTTAAGAGTGCAGCAACATTAATGGCAAATATCCTGAATCAAAGAAAATTTGCTCCGTATTATGTACAACTGATACTCGGAGGGTATGACGATAGTGGTGGATATGTATATGCTCTTGATGCTGCAGGTGGGGCTATACCTGATAAGTATACGTCAGCAGGATCTGGTTCCCCGTATGTGTTTGGTGTTTTGGAAGATAACTATAAGGATAATTTAACTACAGATGAAGGGGTAGATATGGCCATAAGAGCTATTACTGCAGCTAAGAACAGAGACTCCGCATCAGGGGGAATGATAAGTGTTGCAGTTATAACAAAGGATGGATTCAGGGAGGTCCCTGAAGATGAAGTCAAAAAACGTATGGAAAAACTTAGTTCATAAGGTAAAATATAATCATTATTTCTTATAACTTAATTTAAGTTAGTACGTAGTTTATATTGTAAAAGTTTGTCAAAAGGTATAACATGACTGCGCAAGATGTTTTACGAGAGATTAAAGGCAAAGTGCGAGGCGTTGTGCCACCTAGCATAGACGTTTCAGATGTCGAATTTGAAGGAGCGCTAGTTGTAATTTATACAAAGCATCCTGATAAATTTGCAGTCAAGGAGGACTTGGTAAGACAATTGGCTAAGATGCTACAGAAACGTATTGCCATACGCCCAGATCCTTCGGTTATTACAGAGACGGACACTGCTGAAAGAAAGATAAAAAATATAATTCCAAAGGATGCAGAGATAACCAATATTTATTTTCTTCCAGAAGTTGGGGAGGTTACTATAGAAGCAATGAAGCCGGGCGTTGCAATTGGCAAGCAAGGTAAATTTCTCAATGAGATACGAAGAACTGTAAATTGGTCTCCAAAAATTATTAGAACGCCGCCCATTCAATCTAAAACAGTACAGGAAATACGCGGATATCTTAGAATGATGAGCGATGAGAGAAAGGAAATATTACGTAAGGTTGGTAGACGACTCCATCGTGGTGTGTCCGAGGGGGAGAAATTTGTTAGGGTAGCAACTCTTGGAGGATTCCGTCAGGTTGGTAGGTCCTGCAGTATGCTTCATACTCAGGACAGCAAGATATTAATCGATTGTGGTGTTGATGTTTCTTCTGCTGGTAATGGTGCGCCATATATCCATCTACCAGAGGTCTTGCCGATAGATGAAATTGATGCTGTTGTAATCACCCATGCGCATCTTGATCATTCAGGTTTGGTACCGTTGTTGTATAAATATGGGTTTGATGGTCCCACGTATTGCACGTCTCCAACTAGAGATATGAGCACTTTGCTTCAGATGGATTACCTTAAGGTTGCAGCGGCTGATGCAAAAAAGATTCCATACTCTGCAGAAAACATACGAGACACGATTAAACATTGCATTACTATGAATTATGGAGATACCACAGACATAACGCCGGATGTAAAACTTACTTTACATAATGCTGGTCATATTTTAGGTTCTTCGATAGCTCATTTCCACATAGGGGAAGGTCTGTATAATATTGCTTTTAGTGGTGATATTAAGTATGAAAAGACATGGTTGTTTAACCCTGCTGTAAATCGATTCCCTCGCCTTGAAGCCATGTTTATGGAATCAACCTATGGGGCTAAGGATGATTTTCAACCTAGTAGAAAAGAAGCTACGCAACATCTCAGTAATATTGTTCAGGAGCGCTTAAGGAAGAAAGGAAAAGTGTTGGTACCTGTCTTTGCAGTAGGTAGAAGTCAGGAAGTTATGATCGTTCTTGAAGATCTTATGAGAAAGAAGGCGATTCCTAATGTTCCTGTTTATCTTGATGGTATGATCTGGGAGGCAACGGCGATACATACTGCTTACCCAGAATATCTGAATAGTAAACTCCGTGCTCAGACATTTCAAAAGGGGAAAAATCCGTTATTGTCCGAGATTTTTGTGCGAGTTGATGGTCAAGAAATGAGACAAAAAATAATTGGGGATCCTGATCCATGTATTGTGTTGGCCACTAGCGGTATGATGAGTGGCGGTCCTGTTATGGAATATTTCAAGTCATGGGCTGAAGAAAAAAAGAATGCGATTGTTTTTGTCGGTTATCAGGCAGAGGGCAGTCTTGGGAGGCGAATTCAAAAGGGATGGAGCGAGATACCTTTAAATGTTGGCGGTAGTGTCGTTAACATTAAGATGAATATGGATGTTGAGACGGTTGATGGGTTCTCAGGGCATAGTGATCGCCGGCAATTACTAAACTTTGTAAATAATATGTCCCCGCGTCCTGAGAGAATTATATTTGGCCACGGAGAAGAGTCTAAATGCCTTGATCTTTCTTCTGCAATTCATAAGCGATTCAATATAAATACGGTTGCTCCGATGAATCTTGAAATTATTAGATTTAAATGATTCTACATTACTTATTAAAAATCAAACATCAAACCTATGGAACAGGCAATAGGGCAGATATTGAGGAACAGAATAACAATATAAATAATTGAAAACCCTTCTTTCTCATTTTTTATCTACACCCGAACATTTAAATTAGAGTAGATGTTTATATGAATATTAACAAAGGAGGAAAAAATGTATGTCCGTAGCTTCTGTAAAATTAGCATCTCTCCTGCTGATTTGCCTTTTTTTAATGAATGTTGTTTTTACGACGATAAATGCCTCTTCATTTAATGATTCATATGTAGATCTTAACGTTGCACCTTACGAATATTTTACCTATCAGAGAATGACTGAGGCGTTTATTGAACTTGAAAAAAATTATTCAAACATAATGTCTTTGATTTCTATTGGAATGACATGCGAAGGACGGGACATATGGCTGGTCAAACTTTCTGATAATGTTGAGGAAGACGAGGATGAGCCAGGGGTTTTACTTATGGGTGCCCATCATGGTAATGAGAAACCATCTTTTGAAGTGGTAATCTTTTTTATCCAATACATGGTTGAAAACTATGGAAAAGAAAATACAGATAATGATGAAGATGGGCAGATAAACGAGGATCCGATAGATGGTAATGACAATGACAATGATGGGTTAATTGACGAAGATCCATCTGAAGACAGGGTAAGAGAGGTCATAGATACCACTCAAATATTTTTAATTCCCATGGTAAATCCAGATGGAGTTGAGGCAAACACGAGAAAGAATCGCGCTCCAAACTATGGTGTAGATTTAAATAGAAATTATGGGTATGGGTGGTATTTTCCTTATATGCTTCCAGAACAGTATCATCTTGAGTGGTTATTGGAAGAAACGAGTCAGATATATCGAGGTGAAAAGCCTTTTTCTGAAAATGAAACTTGTGCAGTTAAGAATTTTGTAGAAACGCATAATATTAGCATTTCACTATCATATCATGATTATGGCGAATGGATGATTTTTCCATGGATGCACACAAGTATGAATGTTCCTCATGAATCTCTTTTCCGATCGATTGGATATAATATGTCAAGGATAAACAACTATGATTTACGCATTTATGGTCAATATGGAACACAAGAATACATAATACCAAGATTCTGTGGAACCCCAGGATCCTCTGAAAATTGGCTGTATGGCGAACATGAAATTATTGCGTATACTGTTGAATTATGTAAATATCGCGCTCCGAGGGACACTATTCAAGTGCTTGATGCCTGCTGGAAACATGTTGGGGTGAATTTATACATATGTGAACGATCATTGACTGTTGAAAATGAAAAAGAGGATGCTTTAGAATCAATTAAATATTCTACAATTTTTAATTTTCTATAATGAAGAATTTTTCAGCGTAATCGTAAATTTTGCAGAAAACTAAAATTTCTATTTTATAGATTTTGCCAATTCCCACAGGTTGTTGAACTTTTTGTCAAGAACTTCAACGTCATCCAAATTAACATATGCTGTACCTATGTATGACGGCTCTCTATTAGTTTCTGGTAGAATCTTAATGCTATTTACTGCTAACTCTTTTCCAAAAACATAGTTGCGCAATGTTCCAGATACATTTTCTGGGAAATATTTTAGCTCGAATTTATCCCCATAGTCTTTTTTCAATCTTTCTATGGCTTCTTCGTTGATTTTAGTATCTACGATAAGCTGAACTTTTGTATCCAGTGCCAAAAACTTTTTGAAATATCCTAAAAAAGGCTCTTTAAAAAAATGTTCTCCTCCAACCTGCATTTTAAGATGATTGCCATTCTCTAGACAATTGTTTAGCAGAGTATATAATATCCACTTTCCGCTATATTGAAGGGTTACATTGCCATTTCTTTTGAGTTTTATTCCATATTTGTTGAAATTATCATTATAGCTCTTGCTATATTCTTCCAGATGATGTTCTATTGCGTTGAATGTATCTTCTGCAATGAAATGTTTTAGATCATCCTTGATGTTTTCCCATATCGCTCTTGGATGGACTGGAAGATAACTTTCTCTCCCAAAATTTTCATTTGTTTTATTAGAAAATAATACCTTTGCTATCAGCCCATTTCGCAGTAGAGACGCACGACCTGTTTCAAGAGGGCGTCGTGTAATATTTGCCAGTTCTTCTGCAGCCTTTAAAAAATCAGAAAACTCCTTTGGGCTGTCAAGTACAAGTATTGAATAGTATACTGCAGCCTCACGAGGGCGATCT
>Ga0222683_1000645_pt1 | contig 10757 bp, 8 predicted proteins | sample AntAcemetage1073_FD_179841 | JGI IMG/M metagenome (GOLD analysis project Ga0222683, IMG submission 179841) | Saline water microbial communities from Ace Lake, Antarctica - #1073 | ecosystem: Environmental > Aquatic > Non-marine Saline and Alkaline > Saline | place: Antarctica: Ace Lake... | reverse complement strand
TGTGGTGGCCACCGCATGCATACAGGCAGATTGAAACGTAATAAGAAAACGACTCGTTATCTGTGTGGCAACACGGGATCGGTAGTTATCGATTTGGCGATTGAATCTGAAATGTGACAAAGTCAAGCAAATACCAACTTTAATTATGGATATGGCCTTCAAAATTGCTAAAGACTTATGGCCGAACCTACCGGCGGCTAAATCGACAAGAACTTGGGAGGGGTTTAAGCTTTATACCAATGCTCTCGATAGTTATCATCAGTATATTTGGACCGGGCGAATGGTGAATCTCGAAGGTGCCCGAGTTCATTGCATCGAAGTTTCGAAAATTGAGAAGTATTATGAGCCCATTTTTGATTTATTCTATAAGCTTGGCATTATTTACTACCAAAAAAATGAACTTGAAAAGTCTAAAGAAATGTTTCGTTATGCTGTTGATTACAAATCAGATTCAGAGGCGATAAATTTTGACTAAACCTAAGTTAGCTTATCCTTTGATCGGTCTCGGTAATGTCTATGTCAAGCAGGGTCACCATGAGGATGCTATTAGGGCTTACAGGGAAGCTATAGATATCGATCCAGATTCAGCAGACTCTTGGAATGGTTTAGGTAACGCCTATGTTAATTTGGGCCGATATGAGGATGCCATTGAGGCTTACAATATGTCGATCAATATTAATCCTAAGTTTGCATATTCTCAGAACAATTTGGGAAATGTCTATCATAGCCTCGGTCGTTTTGAGGAGGCTATTAAAGCCTATAATAAAGCGTTAGAGATCGATTCCAAATATTCGGAACCTTGGCATGGAATAGGTAATATATATCTTGATGTACATAAATATGATGATGCTATTAACGCTTATAAGAATAGGATTAAACTAAAGCCTAATTCGGTCAATTCATGGCACGGTCTCGGTAATGTTTATAGTCACAAAAATTGCGAAGATTGCGACATTAAAGCTCTAGAAGCTTATAAGAAGGCTATTGATATTGACCCAAGTTTTTCTCCTGCTTGGAACGGTCTTGGAAATGTTTATCAGCACAAAGAAATATATGATGAGGCAATCACGGCCTTTAAAAAGGCAATTGAGATTGATCCCAAGTTTGCAGCGGCTCGGTTATCACTTGCTTCTTGTTACAAAAAACGTGGTCAGGATGATAGATATGAAGAGCAAATCAAAATCGCCCACGATTTGATGGAAAACGAAATTGAATACAATCGGGCTTGTTTCGAGGCCATATCAGGGAATAAAGATAACGCTCTAAAATTGCTCGAAACCGCTTTAAAGAAAAATCAGATGGGGCCTGATTGGGCTAGCAGAGATCCAGACCTAGAAGCCATTCGTGATGACCCACGCTTTGAATCGCTGTTGAAAAAATTTCCATCTAAGTATTCGACTTCAACAACTCAACTTGAGTTTGCGGCCGACTAAAATCAGTTAATAAATATTAATACAATAACAAGTACTGAGACTTGGGACGATGATCATGGACTGGGACGCATCTCGCAGAAGCTCTGCAAATCTCTTCGGCACCTCACCAGGTGGGTAGGTGGCTTATGATCCCAGCGGCCGTCGTGAGTCATCGCCACCGCCAAGACCGGATCAGAAGGTCCCAAATAGGCGTTTTGCCATTATGTGAAAAATGTTTCGATGGAAAGCGATTTCCGAGAGCGGCGCCGAAAAACCGCGCGTACACCATAGACCCTACCTTCGCCCCCTTTGCCCAAACTGTCCTCTTAAGGTCCTCGCTTAGCCCCCAAAAGCCTTAAAGATGCGTAGCTTTCTAATCCCCCACTCATGAAATTCGATCCAGCCAAGATTAGGGAAGCTGCCAGCGAGGATTTCAACGATGCCTGGCAGCGAGGACGAGATTACATCGCAAAACCCGCCTTGAACGACAGCTACCCCAGACGCGCCTGCTCTTTTGGGAGACCGCACCCCATATTCGAGGTCATAAGAAGGCTCAGGGAAGCTTACCTCAGGCTTGGTTTCGACGAGGCCATGAACCCCTTAATCGTGGAAGACAAAGAAGTTTACAAGCAGTTTGGCAGCGAGGCCCTGGCAGTGCTGGATCGATGTTTCTACCTGGCCGGGCTGCCAAGACCTGACATTGGCATCTCTGACGATAGGATCGACCAGATGAAAGAGCTTCTGGATAGAGACATCGCCCAAGAAGAGGTAGAAGAGATCAGACAGATCCTTCACGGATACAAGAAAGGGGTTGTTGAAGGCGACGATCTGGTCCACGACGTATCCCAAGCGCTGAACGCCTCAGACGCGCTCATATCTACCCTTCTCGAAGAGGTCTTCCCCGAGTTTAAAGAATTAAAGCCAGTCGCCACCACGAGAACTCTTAGAAGCCACATGACCTCGGGCTGGTTCCTATCTCTTTCAAGTCTCCAGGAGATGGCAAGTCTTCCTGTGAAGCTCTTTTCTGTCGACAAATGTTTCAGGCGTGAACAATCCGAAGATGCCGCGAGGCTCATGACTTATCATTCCGCAAGCTGCGTCATAATGGACGAAGACGTTTGCGTTGACGACGGAAAAGCTGTGGCAGATGGACTGCTCAGCCAATTCGGGTTTGAGAAATTCAAGTTCTTGCCGGACGGCAAGAGGAGCAAATATTACGTTCCTGATACCCAGATTGAAGTTTACGCCTACCACCCTGGACTTGTGGGCTCGAACACAAAATACGACACTGGCTGGGTCGAAGTTGCCACATTTGGGATCTATTCGCCAACTGCCTTGTCCAAGTACGACATATCCTGCCCCGTGATGAACCTGGGGTTGGGAGTCGAGCGGCTCGCCATGATACTTTACGACTCAAATGACGTAAGAGCGTTATCTTACCCCCAGTTCCAGGCCGAATTACCTCTGACCCAAAGAGAGATGGCCCAGATGATCCGGGTAGAACGTGAGCCCCAGACTGAAGAGGGCATAGCGATCTACCGAGCAGTCGTCAAAGTCTGCGAAGAGAAGGGCGATACACCCTCACCCTGCGAGTTTTCGGCCTGGAAAGGCGAACTTTACGGAAGAGAAGTCGAAGTCTCGGTGGTAGAGCCAGAAGAGAACACAAAGCTCTGTGGTCCAGCCTACCAGAACGAGGTGCTGGTGTACAAAGACAATATCGTGGGCGTTCCGCATACCCCCAAGTGGGAGAAGGCATTCGATAACGGAGTCTCTTCTGGCATCAGGTTCATAGACGCCTTTGCAAACCAGGCCGCAAGCGAGATCGAAGACGCCGCCCAGAAAGGCGAAGGATCTGAGACCAGGGTGCGGATCATTCGAGGCCCAGGCGAGATCAACCTGAAGCTCGACCCTGCATTGGAGCGGCACATCACCAGCCACAAGCGAAAGATCGACGTGAGAGGGCCAATCTTCACCACGGTGAAGAGCGAGATTCTAAAGTGAGGTGGTTTTCCATGAGAACACCTGATTCCAACCTTGAAGAAAAAAGGGCCGTGGGCGAAGCTGCAGCAGAACTTGTAAGAGACGGGATGGTCGTGGGTCTGGGAACCGGATCGACCGTGGCCTGGACCATCAAGAAGATCGGAGAGATGGTAGACGCGGGCCTTGAGATCATGGGCGTCCCCACATCTTACCAGGCTCAGGAGCTTGCCATATCCAGTGGAGTTCCCATAACCAGCCTGGATCAGCATCCAGCGCTCGACATTGCCATCGACGGGGCAGATCAGATCGATCGCAACTTGGTCACGATAAAGGGCGGTGGCAGTGCTCACGCGCGGGAGAAAGTGGTATCCCAGTCTGCCAAATGGTTCGTGATCGTGGCAGACACTTCAAAATATGTGGACGTTTTGGACGCGCCAATACCCATAGAAGTCCTGCCGTTTGCAGCGAAGCTTGTCGCCTCCAAAATAAAGGATATGAAGGGTGAACCCGTCTTGCGCCAGGCCAAGATGAAGGACGGGCCGGTCATAACCGACAACGGAAACTTCGTGATCGACGCCTATTTCGGAACCATAACGAATCCCGCCGCGCTTGCAACAAAGCTCTCAAGTCTCCCGGCGGTGGTAGAACATGGGATCTTCGAGAATGTAGATCAGCTCTTGGTCGTCCAAGATGGCGCCGTCAAGACCGTGATGCGTAGATGAAATGGAGATGAAAGGATGAGGACGATCTGGTGGGACCTGGAAGAGAGAGCCATCGGGATGATCGACCAGACCCTTCTTCCAGAAAGCTTGGTGGAGATTAAGGTAAAAACGATCCCAGACCTTATCGAAGCCATATCGTCCTTGAAGGTTAGAGGCGCGCCTGCTTTGGGCGCTGCCGGAGCTTATGGAGTGGCCCTCGCAGCCGTGAGATCCAGTTCAAAGCGGCCAAAAGATCAGACTGAAGATATCGAAAAGGCGGCAGAGATCATAAAAAGGTCCCGGCCCACAGCTGTGAACCTCTCCTGGGGAGTGGATCGAGTCTTAAAGGCACTGGATCAGGATCGAAATCGAAATCTTGATTCAGCCGAGGATATCGCAAAAATTGCCCTCAAAGAGGCCGAAAGGATCGCCCAAGAGGACATCGAAGTGAACAAGGCCCTGGGCGAGGTTGGAGCGAATCTTTTGGAAGATGGCGACACAGTTCTGACCCACTGCAACGCGGGACGGTTGGCCTGTGTCGGCTGGGGCACGGCTTTGGGCGTGATCAGATCTGCCGCAGCTCAAGGAAAGAATATCCAGGTTTACGCCTGTGAAACAAGGCCACTCAACCAGGGGAGCCGTCTTACCGCCTGGGAACTGATGGAAGACGGAATTTCCGTAACATTGATCTGCGACAACATGTCGGGGATGGTGATGCGTCAGGGCCTAGTGGACAAGGTGATCGTGGGCGCAGACCGGATCACGAAGGATGCGGTCTTCAACAAGATTGGAACCTACACACATGCAGTTCTTGCCAAGGCCCATGGGATTCCTTTCTACGTGGCAGCACCTCTATCGACCTTCGACTTGGAGAGGACGGAAAAAGAGGTGACGATCGAAGAGAGGGACCCAGACGAAGTGAGACGATTTGGGGCGAAATTGCTCGCACCACCCAACGTCAAAGTCTACAATCCTGCCTTCGATGCAACGCCTCTTGAGAAAGTCACCGGGATCATAACCGAAAAGGGCGTCTTCAAACCGCCAACGATGCCTTCAACAATCATCTAATTTGTTCTCGACTATACTTTCAACAGACTCAATCCACTCAATCCGAAGCTATCGCCTCTACTGGATCGAGCCTTGAAGCCCTGTAGGCAGGATATATGCTGGCAAAGAAGTTCAAAACCAGGGCGAAGAGGACCGCGTAAACCATAAGAGCAGGGCTAAGCGAGAAGGAGAGCTCAGCCCCGCCAAAACCCTCTGGCCCGTATCTGGCTATCAGCTTTGCCGCAACGAGGCCGATTCCAATCCCCAAAAGCCCGCCTGGCAAGCTCAATAACAGATTTTCGAGGACGAATATCTCCAGTATAGACCTTCTGGTTGCGCCCATCGCCATCAATATCCCAACCTCGCGGGTCCGCCTGCTGATTATCATGATTGTGGTGTTGGCTATGACAAATCCCGATATCGCAAGGATCATCGAATAGAAGATCAAGTTGATCCTGGACTGAGTTCCGACGAACCTTGCAATTTCTCTGCTGAACTCCTGCCAGGAACTGGTGACGTAGTTGAGCTTCTCTTCTAACTCGGCTGCAGCCTTTGGAGCCTCTTCGAAGTTATCGAGCCGAACCCCGATCTCGGAAACTACATCGCCTTCGCCCACCAAATCCTGTGCAGTCTCAAGAGGTATGTAGACCAGGTTTGAGTCCTTGACTGTGCCCTTCTCTATGATCCCTGCCACCTTGAGCCTGACAGATCTATCCTTGAGAACTAAGTCGAAGCTTTCGCCCGGCCTCAGATCCAGGTTTTCGGCAAGCCCAATCCCCAGAAAAGCAGACCGTTTCTTGTACTTTAGCTCTGAAAAATCGCCCACAACGACGGACCTTTGGACGTTCATGAGCAGCTCTTCAGGACCCGGATCGACGCCAACAAATTCGACCCCTTCGACGTTATCACGATGTTGGGCCGCGCCTTGACCTATCAGCCTTGGAGACGCGGCCACAACTCCAGGGTGCTCCCAGACAATCCGGGTCAAAGTTCTGTAGAGGTGGATGTAATCTTCGTCTTCCTTGGGCTCGATGTAGAGGTGAGGGTTCTTCTCGACGGTAGTTGCTATGATCTCGGTGATCACGCCTTGAGTGAGCCCCAAAGACATGATGATTACGCCCACGGCAATCCCCACCGAGAGTAGGGTGAAGGCAGTTCCTTTCCTGTTGGAAAGAATGTGCCTTACTGCGATCGCAGCCTCATAGCCAAAAGAGATGCAACGGCATGCAAACCGCTCTTCCAAGGGCCCAGCATGCCATATCCTAAGCGACGAAGACCCAGCTTCTGACCCTTTGAGCGCCTCGACTGGATCGAGCCTTGAAGCTCTGTAGGCAGGATAAGCGCCTGCAGCGATGCTCAAAGCCAAGGCCAGGATCACGTAGGTCGGAAAGTTCCAGGGATCTATCACGAGAGGAATCGAACTTAGCTCTCTTCCGCCTGCGGTTATCTGGAACCTGAAACTTCCTAAAAGAAGGATGCAAACGATGCCGAAAACACAGCCCACGGCACCTCCTATCAACCCCAAGATGCCGCTTTCGTAAATGAATATCTTCAGGATAGACGCGCTATTTCCCCCAAGGGCAAGGAGCATCCCTATCTCGCGGGTCTTTTCGAAGACGAGCATGTTCATGATGGCAGCAATCCCAAAAGCTGCTATGATCATCACAAAGAAGATGGACAGACTCCTCCAAAAACCCCCGACGTTAATCGACCTCACAATCTCGGGATTGTTCTCTTGCCAGCTTTTGGCATCATACCCCAGATAGTCGATCTCCTTTGCGATTCTTTCGGCCTCGTTTATGTCAAAGATCCGAAGCTCAAGAGAATTTATCACGTTGCCTTCGTCCAGAAAGTCTCTTGCCGTCTTGAGTGAGACATAAGCGAAGCTTTCGTCTAGGGGAGTTCCGGTATCGAACATCCCGACCACCTGAAGGGACGTCGTCTTGGCTCTTGGAAAGCTGATCTCGACCTCATCACCGATCTTCGTCTCCAGTTTTTCTGCCAGCTTGATCCCGATTACGACGTTCGTTCCATCTTGTATGTCGAAAAAGTCGCCTTGGACCATTGATTCGCTTATTTTGTAGATGGCGTCTTCGTCTTTGGGCACTACCCCTCTCAGGAAGGCGTTCTTGTTCTTGTCCTTGAACGAGACGGTGGCCTGGGTCGAAAGCGAGACTGAGCTTGACTTTACTCCTTCTATTGATGACGCTCTCGAAAGAAGGCCCCTGTAGAGGTGGATGTACTTTTCCTCTTCTTCTGGCGCGATCGTCACGTGAGGAAGCTTCTCTTCCACGATGTCGGAAAGTAGCTCTTGAGATCCGGTTCCAAGCGATGTGAAGATGAGGGAAATTGATACGGCCAAGGTTACCGCTGTGACAGAAAGCAGGGTTTGGCGCCTGCGAGAAGTTATGTGCTTGAAGGCTACTGAGAGCGCAAAACCAGTGAAAGACACGTAAACACATTTATGTCAAATATATTTATAGTAGTTGTCCCCCTTATGTCCACAAATCACCATTCGTTCACCATTCGGGCACTATCTAAAAATCGAGTGATTTTCAGATATTGAGCGCAAAATACCCCTTCGCTTCTTGCCTATATTGTTGAAGTGACCGTAAACATGAGGTATGTATCAAATTATCACAAGTTAAAATATATCTTTAACTTATATTATTCATTGCATTCACTCAAAGTTGGTCAGCTCACGCTAATTATTTTAGTTGAATTGAGAATTATAAGAACGATTTGTCATCACCCAGGATCTAGGAACGGGAAGAACATTAAGAAGGCTTCAATTAACGTTTTTTCAGGTCGTCCAAACATCCCTGCCCTTTTCAAAGCAGAAAGCTTCATTTGCACTTCAATTCCTGGAGTCCGCAACTGTTTTTTACTGTGAGTCTTGAGGCTTGTCGAATAATAATTTTCTATGTCGTTATTTGTAGCTGGGGCACCGTCCACGAAGTAAAATTTTGTAAGATTCGCCCATAATTCTTTAATTCTCATCAATCTCTTCTTTACAGGCATCTCGAAAGAATCTATCCTGTCAAGCAATTGATTGAAATTATTTAATGCGTCGTGGTATGTTCTCTGCTCCAGGTTCTGCTTATTCCTCCTGCGTCTAAGTTCCAGGGAATGAACAAAATTTCGGAATAAGCTCTTCGCTTTTCGAAGCCATTTTTCGTAATCGCTCTTGCTGCCCTGTTTCATCGTTCGCTCTTCATCTACTATGCATTGTAAAAACTCGATTTCAAGTTCACGATTGTAGAATATGTTTAATAATTCATATTTAACTAATTCCTGTTCAATGGTCGCCTTCTTGGGGAAATCACTAACTATGAGCTTATTCAAATGGAATAGGCAAAGTTGATGGGTCGCGTTAGTGCCAAACACATCCTTGAGTATTTTTGGGTAACCTCTGTATAAATCAGTTACGATGAATATTGGCTTGCTTGTATCGAGATGTTTTTTAAGGAAACTTTTGATGTTTTCGCCATCTTTCGAATCGAGAAGTTCCTCTGCAATGACCTGTTTCGTTATGTGATCAAGGATCGTCAACCGGTATTTCTGGTTTCTGCCTGCTTTGGGATGTTGTTCATCATAGTGAATAGACAAAATATTATTTACTGATGGTACTACCATCCTTTCGGTTGCGTACTTTATTATGTTTCGGACAGTTTCTTTGCTACGAGGGATTAGGAAGCGGAGTACCGATTCAATTCCTTCATATGAAACGTGATGAATCCTCAAGAGCTGGCAAATCTCGGCAAGCATATCGAAAAACTGATCTGTCAAATTGTCCCAGAAGCCACTATCCTCAGTGATGGTTCTCCGGCAAACGGGGCATAGATATCTGCCAACTTTGATTATTCCAAGATGTTCTTTACAGCGAGTATTGAAGCCGTTGTGAACCATCTGTGTGTTGCAATCAGGACACAATGGTGGTAAAATTTTGCGAAAAACCCCATCTGCAGTAAACTCGAAGTTATCGGGATAATCACCAAAGATTCTCAAAAACAGTTCACGGCACGGAAAATTTATTAGGGTAAGGTGTATTTGGGTCATAAGAGGGTACCACAGGGTACTTCTTCTCAAAGATTGAAAAACTTTTGGGAGACGGCATCCTGCCTCTAACTTTATCACTGGAAAATTCGATTGTGCCTCGCCCTTCTCCTAGCCTTCCCGATTCCCGCATCATCTTGTGCATATTCGGCCCCTTCTTCTCATCCCATGCGAATCTCCCCTGCCGCCAAGATTATCGGGCCCGCAAAGTCGTCTGGAAAAGACAAGAGGCGCCAAAGGCTCATGGGGGTGGGTTCTCGCCCTGGGATGCCTCAACTCCCGATCTATCAAAGGTGGCGTCGAAGGGCGCTGATCTTCTGCCGTTAAGGGCAGAGCAGGGCACGGTCCCAATTTGTGGCGGGCGACCCCCGTGTACAGGTCCGACACATTTTACCTGAAAGGTATCGTTAACCACTATATTTTCATTTCAGAATCCAAATCCTAATATCTCAGGAGCGCACCCACGCCGCCTATCGACTCAAGGCAAGAGTCTTCTTCCACGAACTCGACTTCAGCACCGGTTCTCTTGGCCAGTTCATAGAGCTCCTCGGCAAAGTCTACCCTCGAAATCGGTCCGCCGCAATTCGGACAATTTTTGGGCGGTGTGCCGTTTCCCAAATTCTGGCAACGCTCGCAGATCCAGCCCGGGATCGAGACTTCTTTAAGGAGGACCAGAACGTTCACCCTGCCTTGATTCAGGGCATCTTTCACCTCTTTTGGTCCGTAAGCTGCAAGGCCACTTTTCAGTATTTCGGCTCTTAGTTCTTTGGCTCGATCTTCTGACTTGATCCTTTCATCGTCCAGGGCAATCTCGTCAGCTCGTTTCAATATATCGCTTTTCGAAGCGTCCATGCTGATGTCTACAACTCCGAGAACCTTTTCCAAAATATGGGTTGGGAGCATCTCTTCGAGCTGGTTTTTGGCGTCACCAGGACCTGCGATCACGATTCCTCTGATTGAGTCATCGCATTTCTCTTGAAGGTCTGCCACCACTTGTGTAAGGAACGACTTTATGGCGCCTTTCCGGAGGCGGTTGAACCGCATCTGGCTCCATCCGCCTTTCTTGTGTTTGTTCATGAGGTCGGTGGAAATATGGTCTCTTTCTTCCAGGATGTCTGATCGGACGCAGAATAGGCGGGCTTCTCTTGAGTCCAAAAGAAGGACTCCATAGTCTTGGTAGTCGTCCATGAGCTTTGCCAAAGGCAGAAGGAATGGCGAAGTGTCGAGGATCACTGCCGCGTCCAGTTCCAGTCCGATTCTGTATACGTGGAGGAAAGAATGTGGCGCTGACGCGAAGATTATCCTGCCTTTCTCTCCATGAATTGTCTTTGAATCGAAAACGTCCTTGGACATGGCTACCGTATCTTTGAAAATACTTCGAAGATCTCGAGAAAGGGCCTTTTCGATGGCTTTCATTCGGGACGAGACAATCGATCTGGTCTCGTGCTCTTTGTTCGAAGGCAAGTAAACTGAAAGGTAAACGTCTTTCTCATCGTATATTTCGGCCAATGCCCTGATATCGATCTCTGCGACCGAAACCAGTTTTTCTGGAGCCCTTCGG
>Ga0222683_1000634_pt1 | contig 10895 bp, 9 predicted proteins | sample AntAcemetage1073_FD_179841 | JGI IMG/M metagenome (GOLD analysis project Ga0222683, IMG submission 179841) | Saline water microbial communities from Ace Lake, Antarctica - #1073 | ecosystem: Environmental > Aquatic > Non-marine Saline and Alkaline > Saline | place: Antarctica: Ace Lake... | reverse complement strand
GTCTTTGATGTTGGAGCACATATCGGAGGATGGGCGTCGCATGCTCTGCGTATAAATCATGATATTAAGATTCACTGTTTTGAGCCTTGTACGCAATCCTTCCTATATTTAACAAGCAAACATACTGAAAAAAACATCACATGTAACAATTTTGGACTAGGTTCAAGAGATAGTTTGGAGACTCTACATCTGTATGGAGAACTAAGTGAAGGCAACTCACTTTTTGTCCGCAAAGGACTGGAAAATATTGTAACTGAGGAGCTTCAAAATAAAACAGAGCAAGTTCCGATACGAACATTGGATGATTATTGTAAGGAAAATGATATCAGGAAGATTGATTTTCTCAAGATAGATGTGGAAGGAAATGAATTTGCCGTGATTGAAGGGGGAAATGACAGTTTTAAGCGTGAAGCCGTCAGAGTAGCCCAGTTTGAATATGGTGGGACATATGTAGATTCAAGAATACTTCTAAAAGACTTCTATGATTTTTTTACTGGAATGAATTATAGCTTCTTTCTCTTGTATCCAAACAGTGTTCGTCCAGTTTTGCGATATGACCAGAGATTGGAGAACTTTCAGTATAAAAACTTTCTCATTGTCAACAATGATGAAATATCAAAAAAGCCGTTCTGCTTGCCGTAGCAAACATGTAATTGTAAGAGTATCTAATCCCGAAAACGATGTTATTATGCTGTGCTTTGTGGAAATAGACTACAGGACACAGATAGTTAAGCAAACAAAATCGAAAAATATGATCGTAGAAAAAGTTGTTTAACTTACGATTAACAAATACTCTTCAGCGATAACAAAAACAAAGGATTTAAGATTTAATGTATGGGTGTGGAATGTAATTCGCTCCAAAAAATATACTCTAAAGGAATGCTAAATTCTATGATATTACAAATAAAAGAGCTTAATACCGACAGAAGAATATTTACCCTCTTAAATCAAAGTGTTCCGGTATTAATAGGAATATTTATATTCTTCAATTCTTTTCCACACACAACAGCCGTAAAGGAAATCTGCTTTTACCTCTCTTTATCTATCGTACTTCTTTTGATTTTCTTCAAAGAAACTGATTTTTCTCTCAAGACACCACTATCTATTCCTTTTGCAATTTTTGTTGTCTGGACTTTCATAGGCATCTTTTTTGCGCTCGACAAGGGAAACAGCATCCATGATTTCTATGCACACCTGCTGAAATACTTGGTATTTTACTATCTGCTGGTCAATTTTTTCAATACTAAAAAGCGATTTGAAATACTTTCCTGGGTTATAATTATTTCGGTTGCAGTTTTTTCAGTCGGGGCAATGATCTATTTTTACCTCATATTAGGGTATCCTATGTCAACAAGGCTGGGATTAACATTCCTCGAACTTCATGTCGATTATATCGGTTTTATAACCCTCTTTGCCATTTTGCTGTCTCTGCACTACATTTCCAGAGAGACTAACTTATACGGTAAAATTGTTCTTATTGGCTGCCTTCTGGGAACATCTATGGCAACACTTTTGACTCAATCGAGAGGTACTTTAATTGCTGCAATCTTTGCTTCTATTGTACTGCTTCCCAAAAATAAAAAAACTATGATCGCTTTTTTGGTTCTTTTCTTAATAGGCGTGGGAATTACACCTGGGTTAGAGAATCGTTTAGCGCTCACCAATATTTTAAGTGCACCGAGAATAGGAATAAATTTTACCACATACGAGGTTATCAAATCTTATCCAATCATCGGTATTGGTTTTGGAATGGAAACGTATGGAAATAAAAAGCTTCTCGATCTGAAGGAATACAATGCAAGAATACCTTCTAATTACCGGCAAAAAGGAATCATAACTGCCCCTCACAACGTCTTATTTGATATAACTGTGAGAACCGGTCTTGTTGGTCTTGCGTTATATATTTATATATTATTTACGTTTGTCTGGATGTGGTGGAGAATAATCAGATATGGGAAAGACGATTTTATCAAAGACAGTGGGCTTTGCATTATGGCCGGCTTCGTTGGCATTTTTATCCAGGGAATATTTGCAGATGGAATGTTTGGCCCGCAAGCGATCGTTCTCTATACAATATTTGCAATGATGACCATTTTATGGCATCTTAACGAAGCTGATTCCCTCTAAGTATAAAAACCGGTAGTGCCTTTATAAGAATATTTTATGAAGCACACGACCAATAGAGCATCCTGTTTATTATGAGAAAACATTTTATTAAGGCAGTAAGATCATTGGGAAACTATTCTAGTAGCGAAACGGTGAATCGGTTCTTGAATGCCTGCCTTTCCAAAAATGCACTCAACCACATAAAAATGTTAGAGTTTTATTCTCAGTTTATAACAAAAGAAGATATGTGTTTCGATGTTGTGGCAAACTATGGTGAAAGAACCAAGGTTTTTCTTGGACTCGGAGCTACGATAGTATGCATTGAACCCCAACAGGGTTGTTTATGGAAACTTCGCAAGTTGTTTAGAAATAATAAAGATGTCATCATTGTCAACAAGGCTATTGGAGATTATGAAGGCTATGGGGAAATCGCAATATGTGAAGAAGAACCAACGATTTCTACTATGTCTGATAAGTGGAAATATGATGGCAGATTCTCAAAAGATTATAAATGGGAGAAAAAGCAACAAGTAATCGTAACGACATTAGACAGTTTGATTGCACTTTATGGATTGCCGAAATTCTGCAAAATCGATGTGGAAGGTTTTGAAGAATCCGTGCTTAGAGGATTGACGGTACCTATACCCTTTCTTTCATTTGAATTTACCAGGGAATTTTTTGATGATGCAAAGAAATGTATCAATCATCTTTTATCGATAGCCTCTGCCGAATTCAATTGTTCAATTGGTGAATCAATGGAATTGTTATTGCCAGATTGGACAACACCAAAAGAACTTTACGAAAAATTAGATTCACTTGAAGATGAATTTCTTTGGGGCGATATTTATGTCAAATCCATTTAAAATACTTTTTGTCAATAAACTGAAGAGTCAGCCCGCTCTTGTTCTTCCCCCTGACTTATAACCCCTGCCGCAAACGTATAGGAGAGCGCGATGCGATGCCATTTACAGCATGGTAGAAAGCACGAAATATCATTTCCACGTTTATTGGGATAAATCATATGATTGGCGTAAGAAAAACAGCTAAACTATCCGTCACAATTGTCCGGTTATTAAAATTAAATAAACCGGGTCGCATTGTTACTTCCGTCAAAGCTCTCTCAAGGTATCTTTCAGATTATAGGAAAATGGAACGGCATATAACTGCTAATAATGTAGATTTCGAAATCACGTCATTTTATCCGTGCCTTAATGAGTGGTCAGAACAAAGTGGCATCGCAAACGGCCATTACTTTCACCAGGATTTATTGATTGCCGAAAAAATTCATGCCAGCAATCCTTCAAAGCATGTCGATATCGGGTCGCGAATTGATGGATTTGTCGCACATGTTGCATCGTTTCGGGAGATCGAGGTATTTGACATACGAAAACTTGCCAGTGACCATCCAAATATCATATTTAAGCAGGTTGATATAATGAGTGATAATTTTGAATTGCGAGATTATTGCGATTCAATTTCATCTCTGCATGTTATGGAACACCTGGGCCTTGGGCGATATGGAGATACCATTGACAGTCAGGGCTATCTAAAGGGGCTACAGCATATTCTCATGATGCTTAAGCGAGGGGGTAAGTTTTATTTTTCAGTGCCCATTGGGGAACAACGCATCGAATTTAACGCTCATAGGGTGTTCAGTCTACGATATCTCTTTGAACTCTTGACCAGGGATTACCAAGTTGACTCTTTTTCATACGTTGATGACAACGGCGATCTCCACAGAGAAGTGGTAATAAGAGACAGTGACATCGAGAATAATTTTTCATGTCATTATGGCTGCGGGATATTTGAATTGACAAAAATCTAAGGATTAGAAAGTCCCCATAGCACTCTCGTATTTTTGTCTTGATTATGGTGCTGGGCTCAGCCTTTTGTTTGAAGCATCTTACCCAAAGAGAAAACGGCTTGCCACTACATTTACCACTCAGGTGTGCGAAAAGATCTCAACTTTTAAATAGATAGCCAATGCGGTGATATGTTTTTAAATGCCAAAAAGATAGCAATAGTAATCCCTAAGTATGGATTTGTTGGCGGGGCGGAAAGATTTGTCTATGAGTTGACCGAGCGACTATCTTACAGTGAAAAATATACTATCCATGTTTTTGCAAACAAATGGCAGTCAAATTCGGACCAGATCACATTTCATAAGGTTCCCATAATAAGATTCCCGAGATTTCTTACGACGATCAGTTTTGCCTGGTTTGCCAATCGAAAAATCTCAAAAATGAACTTCGACCTGATTCACACCCATGACCGAATCTTCGATGCAGATATATTCACCATGCATGGAATCCCTCATCGGATATGGGTGCATGAAGTTCGCAAGAAATTTATGAGTCTTTTTGATCGCGCCACATGTTGGGTTGAGAGGCATCTTGTCAACAACACAAGATGCGAAAAGTTTCTTCCGGTTTCCAGCCTGACTAAAGCGAAGCTACTTAAAGAATATAGAATAGAACCAGAAAAAATCCAGGTCATTCATCCTGGTGTTGATATTGAAAGGTTCCAAAGGCTCGACCGTGCCCGTTGCCGCAAAGAAATAAGGGAGCAATTTGGCATCGGTCCTTCCGATATTGTGATTATATTTGTTTCTATGAATTTTGAAATAAAAGGGCTTGATTATGTTATAGCCGCTATTGGAAAAGCAAAGGCATCTTATCCTTCTCATAATTTCAAACTGCTTGTCGTTGGCAAGGGAGATTACAAAAAATACAGCGCTCTTGCACAAAAAGCTGGCATAAAAGATGATGTTATCTTCTCCGGTGTTCAGAAAAAAAACCTCGGGAAGATCTATCTGGCAAGCGACATCTTTATGATGCTTTCAAGATTTGATACATTTGGCATGACGGTGCTTGAGGCCATGGCGGCGTCCCTGCCTGTCATAATCAGCAGCAATGTGGGCGCGAAGGATCTTGTCAAAGAAGGAATAAACGGGTTCGTAATTGAGGACACGGATAATGCCGATATGATTTGCGAGAAAATAGGCTTTATGTTAGACAACAAAACCAGAATCACGATGGCGGAGGAAGCTCATAATACGGCGCTTAATAACAGCTGGGATGCCGTGGCAGAAAAAGTAGCAAACATTTACAAGGAAATGTTGCAGACATAAATCGTTAGTAACACTAAGGCGTACTTGAATATGAGATATTTTAACCTTATAAGGAATTTATCCAACTGGTGGTTGCACTTGGCGGTCAAGTTCGGGCTGACCGATGTAGATCCCGTTTTGTTCAGGACGCGAAAACAGGTGCTTGTTGAAGTTCCTCGAAGGCTTCTTCAAACATTTAAGGAAATCTTTATGGATGAGTGCTATATGGATGGGCTTGAATTACATGTCCCTGATAATTCAACCATTATAGACATCGGCGCCAACGCGGGTTTTTTCACGCTTTTTGCGGCTTCCCGTTTTAATGATTCAAGAATATTGGCTTATGAACCAATACCTTTCAACTTTAAGCAACTGGCACGAAATCGAGAGTTAAATGCAGATTGCAATATTAAGTGTTTTCAAAAAGCTGTTGCCGGGCATTCGGGTACAGTTGAGATAATGTTTGATCCTGATGATAGTTTTACAACGAGTGCCACGATGTTTCAAAAACCTCACAAACACAATCAGGTTATCAAGGTACCTTCAATTACGCTTTTTGATATATTCAGCGAGCACAATATAGAAAGATGCAACCTGTTGAAGATGGATTGTGAAGGCGCCGAATATGATATTATTTATAATTGCCCCTTGGAATGTCTGTCCAGAATCGATCAAATAGCGATGGAGGTTCACGGCGGAATCGAATCCGGACAGAACATTGATTCTCTAGAGGCATATTTTAGCGCACAAGGATTCGCCACACGTCGTCGACCAGTAGGCATGTTGTGGGCATGGAAGAAGCAGTAAAACCCATTCCTTCTTATCCATAGCTTTAAATTGTTTACAGAAAACTAAATGCGATATGGTTTTTATTTAGTTTAGCAAATGGAAAATACAGTAATATCTAAAAGAGAGCAACCGATCCTGTCCATTATAATTGTATCCTATAATACTGCAGATCTGATCGGGAATTGCCTCAAATCTGTTTTTAAAGCGAGCAATATTACCGGAGAAGTATTCGTTGTCGATAATGCTTCAACAGATGGAAGCTCATATTTCATAAAAGACAATTTTCCATCGGTCTATCTTGTGGCTAATACAAAAAACGCCGGATTCGCAGCGGCCAACAATCAGGTCTTGCCGCAATGTAAAGGAAAGTATATATTTTTTCTCAATCCGGATACCGAAGTTGTATCAGATGTTTTCAGCGAAGCCATATCGTTTATGGATGCAAATCCCCATGTCGGTCTTGCCGGCACAAAAATTATCAATTTTGATGGAACACTGCAGGATTCGGTATCATACAAATATCCCGGCCAAAAATATACAACAACCGAGTTATCGGACCTGCCAGGCAACATAGCCTGTGTTCTTGGTGCGAGTATGATTGGCCGTTCAGAAATTATCAACAAAATTGGGGGATTTGACGAAGACTTCTTTTTATATGGTGAGGATCAGGATCTATGCCTCAGAATTAGGAAATTAGGTCACGAAATAGGCTATATAGATTCTGCATCCGTTGTTCATCTTGGCGGACAAAGTGAAAAAAGCTCATTATCATCAGAAGTATGGGGTAAGAAAATTCATGCCGAATATATTTTTTATAGAAAACATTATCTTCAGAAAACTATCAAACGAATAGGCAGAGCTCATATTATAAAAGCATGGTGGAGAATCGTAACACTAAAGTTTTTTCTTCCTTTTGCAAAAGAAAAAACAAAAGCGAGAGAAAAGCTTGGTAAGTATCAGGTAATTTATTATGCAGTAAGAAATTCCATGCATCAGAATAGCGAGAAAAAATAAATCATGGAAAGTGCGCCTTCAAGATGCGTCCCGTCCAACAGTCCACATTGAACCCTTTTGATCTAACAGGAAAATTTCTTAGGATCGACTACCTTAGATATCATCCTTTTCGACAGCTTCAAGAAAAGACTCTATTTCATCACTCAATAAAAGGGGGAGGGCTTTTTCTATCCGGCTATTTTCCCAATTCCACCATGCAACCTCTAAGAGACGCTTGATTATTTCTTCGTTAAATCGCTTCCTTATAATACGTGCTGGGTTACCCACCGCGATAGTATACGGGGGAATATCTGTTACAACTACTGCTCTTGTTCCTACAACAGCCCCATCTCCAATAATCACACCAGACATGATAATTGCTTCACTACCAATCCAGACATCATTTCCTATCTTTACATCACCCTTTGTCTTGGGGTGACCCGTAATACCATCCCCAGCTTTCCAAAGTACATTAAAGGGATATGTTGTCACCCAGTCTGTCCTGTGCTCACCCCCTAGAAAAATCTGCACTCCGGGCGCAAATGAACAAAATGCACCAATGGTCAAGATTGTTCCCTCTCCCCACGTATTAACTTGAGGAGTTCCATAGGTTCCCCTGCCTATCAGATACTGAGGATATCGCTCCTGCAGGGATTTTGACTTCCTAATCCCAAGTTTTTCGGCATATTTTTTTATAAAACCCATGATATTTCCCGAACTCTCCGATTCTGTTATTAAGACAAGAGTGCCACGATATTCAGCAGTTCTGGTATAACAGTGCAATTAAGTATATATAGAAACAATATGAGAAGAGCAATAAATTAATACGGACTTTATTTAAACGACTAGGAATCTTTATTGAATTATGGAAAGACTTGTTTTATACATCTGCGGACATAACAAATGAGTTGTTATGTAATACGTTTTTTAAGAATTTTTTGATATGGTGGCTTCTAATAAAACCTCAAAGGAAAATGGACATGGAACGAGCTCCGGCACAGTGTGTCATCTGCGAGAGCAGTGATCGAAAACCACTCATTAGACTTGGAGAATGGACTATACAACAGTGCCAAGGGTGCGGGGTAGGTATTCTTGATCCAAGGCCAAGCGAACTGGAACTGACTGATTTATATCAAAACAACTATTTCGACAGCCAATACGACACCGGTCTGCAACGTAATTCGCAAGGAATGAAAAGGAGGGTCTCTCAAGAAGATCACAGAATCAGATTTTTCCGGAAATTTAAGCGCAAAGGCACCGTTTTGGATATAGGGTGCGGTATGGGATATTTTCTGCACGCCTGTAGATTGGCAGGATATGATGTAGAGGGTACAGATATTTCAAATTATGCGGCCGCTTACGTTTCGTCGCAACTCGGCATCTCAGTTACGACGGGTCCATTGGAGACAATAGAATATCCTCCTTCCTCCATTGACGTTATAACCATGTGGCATTTTCTCGAGCATACACCAGACCCTGCCAGCTACTTAAAAAAGGCGTATCGCTGGCTAACCGATGACGGCCTGCTGGTGGTCGATGTGCCGAATTATGTGGGAACAGATGCACAAAAAAACTGGGAAAAATGGGTGGGATGGCAAATTCCCTATCATCTTTACCACTACACACCGTCATCACTGAGACATTTATTAAAGAAGCACGGATTCATCGTAATTCGCTCAAAAGATTACCACTCGGAATACATCAAGGACAGATTAAAAAAAATTCCCGTGGTGAATATCATCGCCCGGTTGATTGCAAAATGCTATTCAGGGACAAGTTATGCGGTAGTTGCCAAAAAGAGTGGGAAAGGAGACGTTCCAAATGACTGATGATCACGAACTTGGCAAGTTAATCGATATACAGGACTTTCGTTTCGACCGATTGAAATTTGATAGTATAGACAATTCTTCAATCTTTCAAAGAAAGGGGGCTGATCTGATTCAGCAAGAATTTTGTCTCTTTCACCATGAGGTAAAAACGGGGAAAGACTATTTCGCCATGTTTCACAATCGTATCAAAGAAAGCATGGAAAAAAGAATGCCACTTCCCTGTGTGAGGTTTGCAGACGGGGAATATGCATTTTACCGGGAGAGTCTCTCTTGCAATGGTCTCTACAAACAGGCTGAATCAGGTCGGGCTATCAAAGCGGCTATGCCCATGCATATAGAAGGCATACGGGAGTTAACTGAAACAGGGATTATGGCGCCATTGATATTTCCCGGAAATATAATTCCGCAGAAGCACGGTCTCCTGTCATTGTTGACAAAGAAGAAGGACAACTCGGCCTTGCAGTTTCTGCGATTTCTTCGAAAGAATGGAATAACGTTGAGCAAAAACAATTATATTCCCTTTTACACTATCTATGCCTATCTGACATCAACCAATTTCAAAAGCCTGGTAAACGGAAAAAATGTCTGCATTCTTACGTCGGAATTCAACGAAAAAACATGCGAGCACTGGTTCAAAGAAGCAGCAAGCCTGCCCGATGTAACATTTGTCAAACTACCTGACGCCTTTGTGGCCACACAATGGAGATCAATCAGGGAGAAGATCATTGAACAGGTGCATGACGATAACGATATCTGTCTCGTTGGCGCGGGTATCGGATCTCTTTTGGTGTGCGTGGATGTAGCCCGTGAAAAAAGTATTCCTGCAATTGATGCCGGACACGTAATAAATATGATAAACGGTCAAGAAGACAAGTCGGAAGGCGCCCGGCTCTATACCTTGAGAAAACAATAAAGGGTTCGTATATGTATGATCCAACTGCCACAGCAAGGCATCAATTCAGAGACTGGAGAAACCAAAAAAGGCTCCTCAACGAACTCCGCGTGTATCATGCACAATTTGAAAAAGGAGAACTGTCAATACCAACCGAAGAACAAATTGTTCAAACACTGCATTCAAAATATTCTCATCAGACCCCCAAGCAAAAAGGGAATCTCAACATAGTTGCCATTTACCATCACTACAATTGGGAGAACAAATCTCTCGGGGGTTCATTAGAGCGGTTTGGACGGGTCCGGCACTACGATTGGGTTGACAAGTATGACCATCAGAGAGAGAAAAACTGGCGAAAAAATATCCGAAAATTAATGAATGAAGACCTTATTCAACAAATTGATACGTGGAACCGTGAAGAACCGATTGATATCCTTTTCACATATATAGTGGGAGAATTGGTAACTCCAAAAAACATGGGAAAACTCCGCGGAGTTGGCATTCCAATGGTCAGTCTTGCCTTAAATGATAAAGAATCATTCATTGGTAAAATAAGAAACGGTCAGGCAACAGGGATGCGAGATATCTGTCGATATTTCGACCTTTGCTGGACCAGTACTAAAGACGCTCTGGAAAAGTACTGTGTAGAGGGCGCGCTTCCTGTTTATCTTTCCGAGGGCGCTAATCCTGAAATTCATAAGCCATACGATGTTGAAAGGTTTATCGACATATCTTTTGTCGGCCAATGCTATGGGAATCGTCCAGCCCTTATTCAGGTGCTGAAGGATCATGGCATTCATGTGGAAGCCTTTGGATATGGCTGGCCAAATGGTCCTTTATCAACGGAAGATATGGTTCGTATGTATTCAAAAAGCAAAATCAACCTTGGTTTTGGGGGGGTTGCAGGTCACAAAGATACATACTGTCTTAAGGGGAGGGATTTTGAAATACCCATGAGCGGGGGGCTTTATCTAACGGAATATTCTCCTGAGCTTGAAGAAGTTTTCGAAATCGGAAAAGAGATGCTGACTTACAGAACCTTTGATGAGCTTGTTAAAAAGATACAATATCTCTTAGACCATCCTGATAAAGCGGAGGCCATCAGAAAAGCGGGGTATCGCCGGGCAGTTTCTGAACACACCTGGGGAATGAGATTTGAAAAGATGTTTACGCTAAT
>Ga0222683_1000632_pt1 | contig 10956 bp, 15 predicted proteins | sample AntAcemetage1073_FD_179841 | JGI IMG/M metagenome (GOLD analysis project Ga0222683, IMG submission 179841) | Saline water microbial communities from Ace Lake, Antarctica - #1073 | ecosystem: Environmental > Aquatic > Non-marine Saline and Alkaline > Saline | place: Antarctica: Ace Lake... | reverse complement strand
AAACTAGTAATCAAAAAGACATTTGTTCAATGAAAATCCGGGATTTCTATGTAGGGAATACTGTTTTAAGCACCCTGCTTTTCTAGAATTGAAGTTATTAGTCAGCCTCAATTGATTTTGAAGGACCTGGCCAAGGTGCTGCTCTTAGAAAATATAAAATTTTTCTTGATTGGAAGTGGGAAAAACCTGCAAAAGCAGCTCTTGATTATTTCAACCTCGATGATGTTAGCTGGCTTGAAATTTCAATGGGGGGATGGTTTTGTTTTAGAGCTGCTGCCTTTGAACCAAGGATAAAAAGGGTTATTGCATCGAGTATCTCTTATGATTATATGAAAACTATGAATTTTTTTCTTCGAAAATTACATTTGATGTTTGTAAAAAATATGAGAGATTATTCAAATAAAATGGTTTTAAAAGGAATAAAAAATGGTAATGGCGCTCAGGCTTGGACTGCAGCCCAGCTTATGTATATAACAGGAAAAGAGAAACCAATGGATGCATTTGATATTTGGTTAGAGCTAAATGAAAATAATCTTCATTCTAATATGGTGAAACAAGATGTTCTTATACTTACAGGTAGAAATGATCATTTCATTCCTTTTAAAGCTCATGATATGCAGATAAAAGCATTAACAAATGCCAAATCGATAACTGCAAAAGTATTTACAAAGGAAACCCAAGCACATAATCATTGTCAGATTGGAAATATTGGTCTTGCACTTGACATTATGGGAAAATGGATAAAAGAAAAATCTTGAAAATAATTCCTAAAGATGAAATAGATTATAGAATGCTTACTGGAAAGAAATTACTAAAAAACCATTAATACAAAGTATTATCTCTATCAAAAAATAGTTTTTATTCATTTTATAAGTAGCATTATTAATTGCTGATTAGGATGAAGAGGATTAACATGGATTGCAGGTAGTTTTTTTATCCACCATTTTTATAAGTTTAACAAGTTTATTCTCATCAATATCATTCAATGAATGAATCTTAATATGTCTCATGGTTTTACCACTCCCCTCAAACAATTTGATTTCTTCTTTTGACAGACCATTGATTGCAAAACCAACATGCACACGATTCTTCATTGCAGCAATATAAAACTTATCATTTCCAAATACAACAACACCCCAAGTCTTTTTTTCCTCACAATTTTGTAGTGTTTTAAGAAAAATCTCTCTTACTTTGAGTATAATCTCTTTCTGAGGTGATTTTTGTTTTTTTATATACTCTTCAACCTGCATATCCATCTACTATCACACTCTATAATTCATATTGTCTGATTATTAATAATTAATCCTCATTGGAATTTTCACACGAATAACATTTCCCATTATGGACACAGATTACTCCACCACATTCAGGACATTGATATTTCTTCTCCTGTTGTTTGAGAAAATCATCCATTCCATTATCACGTATGTATTCAAGGTTTTCTATCATACTCATATCATATCTTTCACGATATTTGCTATCCAGTTTTTGTAATTGTTCACAAGGAAAATCACTGCATTCGTAACAATATTCGATTTCATTTTTTAGAAGCTTTTCACAGAATTTTTTTATCCATGAACAACTTTTACCACTGGGGGTGCAACCGATGCATATGCTTTTTCTTCGTTTTCCTGTTGATGTATATCCAAAGTAACCAAGGCAAATCCTGCAGTTCATTCCACAAGGGGCAATTAATTCTTTGGAGAAACCATTCTGTGTCATATACATCAATTTATTTTTTCTTTACAGGAACATGAATAGTAGTAGAAAGAATCATTTCACCATTGACCATCTTTGGTTTTTTTGAACATACTTCAAAACTTGGACCGTTCCAATCATAACCGTTTTCATCCATCCAATTACCAATTATTCCATAAGCATCTTTATATTCACTGCCAGGTCCTTTGAATTTCATCGTGGCAACTTCCATCTCTGAAATCTCTTCAATCTTGACCTCATCATCAGATATTGCGTTTCCTTTTATTGGAATACCAATCCAACTTCTACATTCTGAGGGATTCTTTTTTTGAGGGTCATCATGAAACACATTGATATTCTTGAATCCAGGTCGTACTTTGTGTTCTCTTGCCCATTCATACAGTCTTGGAACATATTCATCGTAGGGTACTTCGTCATATTTGCCAATATGTTCAATGTAGGCAAGTTTTACTGGTTTAAATTTTTGGATCTTTATTTTATCCATTTGAATATCACCTAAAATTCGATATGATTTGAATATATAAATAATTATAAGAGTGTTTGGTAGAAGTATTATTACTTGCTGATTATGATGTTAATTTAAACATAGGTAAGAACATTACGACTTTAGCGTAGGTTCTCGACTGGAGCATACAAAAAAAGACTAACGTACATTTTTCTGGTAATCTACAGGTGAAAATGTAAATTATTTACTAGTAAACTAGTGTTCAAATCCCTTCCCCTGCACTTTTATAGAGATAATAATTCATGATTAGACGGCATTTATTGTTTTCCCATTTTTGAGTATAAGATTGCGAATATACAGTTTGCACCATGTAAATGATACAACTGAGCCTATTAGATTTGCAACAACAAGTGCATACCACACTCCCACAAGTCCTAATTTTAGCACATATGCAAATAAAAAAGCAAAAACTGGTGCCAATATAATAGTTCTTAACAGAGTACTAATAAGGGCATAAGTTCCTTTTCCAGTGCTTTGAAACATTGAAGAGGACATTATTCCAAAAGCAGCTCCTGGGTAGAATAAACATGAAATTTTTAAAAATAATACAATATCTTCAGAAAGTAGCTTAAGTCCTGGGTCAAAAGTTGTAAACGCTGCTGCTATTATCGGGGCTAATACAAATATTGCTGCTGCTAATGTGATTTCAATGATAAGACTTACTTTAATTGAATATGTAAAGACTGTTTTGAGTTTTTCATATGTATGAGCACCGAAAGCACTACCACCTACTGATATAATAGCTGTCGCCATTCCAAGAAGAGGAAGTATTGCAATTGATAATACTCTCCAACCTATTGTATAAACAGTAACTCCATTATCGCCACTTACAAGAGTTATAATAAAAATTAGTAAAAGCATTGTAAAAGACATAGATAATTGCTGGACCGATGCTGGTAGGGCAACTCTGAAAATATCTTTTAAAATTTCTTTATTGAATTTAAAATCATGAAAATTGAATGTTACATAGGTATCTTTTCTGAGAAACAACCAATAAACCAATATGGATGATGTTATTGCCATTGAGAGAATTGTTGCATATGCTGCACCTGTTACACCTAACCTAAAAATATAAATAAAAATGGGGTCAAGAAATATGTTCAAACCAGCTCCAAACATCATAGCATACATTGCTCGTCTGGCATCTCCTTCTCCCCTAAGTATAGCATTTGCTGTATATGAAAAAAATAAAAAAATACTACCTGCAAAAATTACTTTACCATAAGAAGCTGCCATGCCTGCTGATCCTATTGCACCAATTGAGGTAAATATTTTGTCAGAAAAAATAAAAAGTGGAATTGTAAAAATAATGGCGGTTAATATCGTAATGATGATCGAATGTATTGCAATATTATCTGCACCTTTTTTATCTTTTGCACCAATCCGTCTTGAAATTGCAGATCCGCAACCTACGCCAAGACCTGTTGATATTGAAATAATCATCATAAAAAATGGCAATACAAATCCAACTGCAGCAACTGCGCCGGCTCCAACTTCAGCAACATCTGATGTTGAAAACCAATTGGCTCCAAAACCGGAAACCCAGAGAGTATCAACAAAATTATAAATCGTTGTAACTGACATTGCAATAATCATCGGTATTGCAAGTTTAATAACAGCCTTCTTTGGTTCTCCTAATAAAGTTTTAACTCCTTTCGTCTCTTTCATGTGGTGTACTTTATCAGAATCGATCTTTTTGATTGTTGTATCGTTCATGTGATTCCTCCTTAATCTTGTTTTATTGATGACGCGTTTTTAGCAATCTTTATTAACAATTTTGTAAATAGTTCTCTTTCTTCTTTGGTAAAATCAGACAGCAGAAATTCTGTCCATCCTGACAGTACCCTAATTACCTTTGATTTGATTTTTTTTGCTCTTTCAGTTAAAAAAACCTTATACACTCTTTTATCTAAGGGGCTCCTCTCCTTATACACATATTCCTCTTCCATCAACTTTTTAATGGCTCGTGCTGTTGTTGCTTTATCTACTCTAAGAGCTTTGGCAATACTTTCTTGGCTAACTCCATCATTATGGTATAATATCATCAGAAAACTGAATTGCCCACTTCCAATGTTATAAGTCCCTAATTCTTTTGCAATGTGAATCTGACTGTGTCTATGGATGTATGATATTAACCTTCCAATTGATTCTTGATTTTCCATTTTGATTTCCCCGTTTTGCATTAGTTGTCTCTAGATAGAATAGTTGCGTATGCAACTAATCTATATAAAAATTGTGTCCGTCATCTTTTAAGCGGTCAGCAGTTTTATCAGTAAGATTTCATTTAGCATTGTGGATATTGCTAATGTGTAGAAACCAAAAGGCATGTGTCACAAATTTGCTAATGTTTAACCTTAAGTTTTATATCTAACAATTGCATATGTGGTTATAGTAAGAAAGAGGAGAGATGTGCTCTATGGTGGAAGATGGTGTATATGCATATAGTAAAACGCACGAAGAGGGAAAGATGGAGGAAGAGCATATGATGGGGCATGAAATATGCAAGACAGGAATAGACGAGCTAGATCGTAAACTAGACGGCGGAATTCCTGTAGGAAATGCAGTTCTCATGGTTGGGAGTAGCGGCTCTGGCAAGACGACATTATCTATGCAGTTTCTGGTGGACGGTGCTAAACAGGGCGAAAGGGGAGTATTTTTTACAATTACTGAACCTTTGTTTAAACTAACAAAAAATATGGAAAATTTTGATTTTTATGACAAAAAACTAATCGAATCAGGAATGGTTAATATCATAGATTTAAGAATTATAAGTGATCGATTGGGGCTGGATACAGAGAAGTATACTGTAGAAGATGCTAGTGCCTTATTGGATGTATTGAAGGATATTGCTGATGAATTGAACGTGAAACGGTTGGTAATAGACTCAATAACTGCATTGTGCTATAGGCTGCAATCAAATGAAATGATTAGAAATTTTATCTTTAAATTAGGGGCATCACTTGCATCAATGGGCTGTACAACCATTCTTACATCAGAAGTACCGCCAAACGAAATCAAGTATTCACAATATGGGATAGAGGAATTCATTGCCGATGGCATAATATGCCTAGGTGATATTGATAGAAGGGGGGATATCGTAAGGACACTTCAAATCATTAAAATGCGAGGAGTGGCACATAGCAGAACAAAATCTGCAATGAGTATTTCTTCCAAAAATGGAATAGAATTGATCCCATTGTTGAAATCTGGGGGGTGAATGTGATGGCTACTGCTATAATTGATGGTTTGAGAGAAAGGATATCTAGTGCAATATCTGTTAGCCAATCTGTAGGGATAATACTGCCTGGAAACAACCATTCTGATTTGATACAGGCGCTATTTGAATATATGTATAGCAAACCTGAGGCTGCTTGGGTATATGTAACAATAGCAAAGCCTTATGGGAGTATTGTAAAACAATTTGGAGACATGCTTGCTGATGAAGGAAATATTAGATTTATAGACTGTGTCTCTCGTGCTTTAGGAAGATACGAGATAGATTCAAATTGTATATTTGTCGAAAGTCCGGTACAGCTGGAAAAAATGCTTTTGGAGATAATGAATATATTTAAAGATTTGAAGGGCGACGTCCAAAAATATCTGGTGATCGACTCTTTGAGTTCGCTTTTATTATATAATGATGTTTCATTAGTTGCTGAATTTTTTACTCATTTGACAAATAGGGCAAAACTAGAGGATATTCATAGTATATCTCTATCCATAGAAGAAGAGATGGAAGACAATGTTAATAAAATATTATATTTGAGGAGTGATAAGATACTCAAGGTGAGAGAATCTTTCATATAAACTACACATAATGTTAACCACTATTTGTATGAATGAAGCAGATCTGAGATAAAAATGACTTCGAATGAATTTATTAGTACAGGAATGGAAAGTCTTGATAAATTGTTAGAAGGGGGAATCCTTAAGGGGTTCACTACACTTATCCTTGGCTCTCCTGGTAGCAGCATAGAAATATTGAGCAAGCAACTTGCTACAGCAGATGGTGTACTTTATATTACAACAGAGGAAACGAAAGATGAAGTGGCAGAAACTATGGGTCGATTTGGCTGGGATTCATCAAAGATAGATTTTGTAGATATGGCATCAAAATATTCTCAAGATGTCCTTAGTGGAGAAAGTAAAAGAGTACGTATTTATGAACGGCGATCGAAACAAAAACTTAAGGAATTGATTAAAGAGGGGTCGTCAGGTATGCCTGCTCAAGCCAAAGATAAAGAAGATTTTTTAGCGATTGTGTCAAATGAAATAAGATCCGCCTCCTCTAAAAAAATAATAATAAATTCACTGGATTTTTTCCTTGGCAGATACCCCCAAGAGGAAGTATTGAGAACGTTACATGCTGCTAAAATTGATAACGTAGAAAAAAAAGGTGCATTGTTTATCATTATGACAAAGGGTATATATGGTGATGTATTTGAAAAAAAAATGGAAGGAATTGCCGATTGTGTTATAGAGCTTGAGGTATTGCAGAAAGGCTCCACCTTTGAACGTTTTCTAGCTGTTACAAAAGTGAGAAATTACGCGAAAAAAATTGGAATGGCACGATATGTGATAGACAGTGATGGTTTCGTGTTAGAAACCATAGAAAGAATAATTTAATTTTTCCAAGTTCGTTCTAAAAATTTTGCAGATACATATGCAGGTAAGTATTCTTAAGGCGACTATCTTATTAATGAGAAAACCATTCACATATTGGATGCACATGGATGGGATACAAGACGATGATTGGAAAGGGAGCTCTCTTGATAGGAAACGGCCTCTTGTTGTAAGAGCTCTTAGGCGAAGTAATGTTAGGCGGAAGATTGCAGACTACCTTTTTGATATAAGCCCTAGTAGCAGTTATACTTCTGAAATAGCGCATAATGTTAAAACTACACCTACTAATGTGATTGGAGCTATACGAGGGATGCAATCTCGTTATAGAGAAGATGAATCTCTTCTTGCTCTAGATATAGTGGAGATGAAAAAAGCTGGAAATGACATTAAATTATATGGGATGACTTCCTTTGGAAAAGAAATACTGCAATCGATTAAAGATCGAGAATAGATTCCTAGGGGTGCTTTGTATGTTTACTATCGATAGCCGTTGTTTCTTTGGTTCGTTTTGTAGTATTTCTAAAATCATGTATTCTTTTGGGCAATCCTTTTTTGCATAACCGCAGGCCTTAATAATAGGTTGTAGATATTGTATTAAGTTTAAGATGTAAGGGGGTTAAAATTATGGAAGGATTAGATATTTCAAAATTGAAATTTGGCACACCTAGGTTAAAAAAGGGTTTTGCCAAAATGCAGAAAGGTGGCGTGGTCATGGATGTTACGAATTCAGAACAGGCCGCTATTGCTGAAGATAGTGGTGCTGTTGCAGTAATGGCACTTGAAAGAGTCCCAGCAGACATTCGTGCTCAAGGTGGCGTGGCAAGAATGGCAGATCCATTGATAATACAGGAGATAATGGATACAGTTAATATTCCTGTAATGGCAAAAGTAAGAATTGGACACTTCGTAGAGGCGCAGGCTTTGGAAAGCATAGGCGTAGACATGATTGATGAATCTGAAGTTCTTACTCCTGCAGACCCATTTTATCATGTAGACAAACGTAAGTTTACCATTCCCTTTGTTTGTGGATGTAGAAATCTAGGTGAAGCGGTACGTAGAATATGGGAAGATGCTGCTATGATACGTACAAAAGGAGAAGCAGGAACGGGCAATATTGTAGAGGCAATAAGGCATCAGAGAATGGTAACAACTATGATTAGAACTTTGAAAGGTATGGACAAAAAGGCATTACAGAATTTGGCAGAGGAGTATTCACAGAGTTATGTCGATTCGATAAAAGCACTTACTGATCAGGGAGTGAACGACGATACTATTGTTTTTGAAGATTACAGATATGGAGACGTCAAAAAGGAAATTTTAGAAATATTAAATGAAATTAAAAAAATCCAGCGATTGCCTGTAGTAAACTTTGCAGCAGGCGGTATTGCAACACCTGCAGATGCAGCAATAATGATGCAACTTGGTAGCGATGGAGTTTTTGTAGGCTCTGGAGTATTTAAATCCGATAATCCTGAGAAAAGGGCAAAGGCTATTGTTGAGGCAATTGCACATTATAATGAAGCAAAGGTAATAGCTGAGGTTAGCAAAGATCTTGGAGACGCAATGGTGGGTATAGAGATAGAAACTATACCTAAGGAACAACGCTTCCAGGAGAGAGGATGGTAAGGGAGCTGTCCATAGGAATAATTGGAATACAGGGAGCAATATCTGAACATATTAGCTCCATGAAAGGTGCATTGAAAGAAGCAAACACTTCAGGAAATGTCTTTATTGTTAAAAGTAAAGAAGAGGTAAATGATTTAGACGCTCTATTATTGCCCGGGGGGGAAAGCACAACTATTTCTAAGGAATTGTATAGATCGGGTTTACACGATGCTATTTTGAAGGGAATAAAAGAAAAAAACCTCCCAATTATGGGTACATGTGCAGGTTGTGTTCTGCTTGCTAGTGAAATATCTTATGATGCAAAGGATATAAAACCTTTAAAAGCAATGGAAATGCAAGTGGTGCGTAATGCATTTGGAAGACAAAAAGAGTCATTTGAGAAAGAGATCAATATTGAAGGATTTGCTGATTCATATAATGCTGTTTTTATCAGAGCACCGATAATTAAAAAAATTTGGGGCAACTGCAAAGCTCTTGCAAAAATAGAAAAAAAAATAATAATGGCTAGGCAGGGAAACATTCTAGCCCTTTCTTTTCACCCTGAGCTCACTAGAGATCTCAGGATACACAAATATTTTTTAGATATGATTTAAGCTTTCATAATTGCTAGTAGGAATATCCCAAGAGCAATTAAAGCTCCTACAACAGCACCGATAACTGCTACAATGCCATTGGTAACAGATCCAACGATGTTCAGTATCCCTGCTGGCGTTCCCATAAATGCTGCTAAGATTCCGGCGCCCCATAGGAATAAAACTCCAACAATTAGACCTATTACTATTAGAATTCCGCCAACTGCTCTGCTTTTACCCGACCCAAAATATGCAGTAAATATTCCTGCAATGATGCTTGCTATAGCAAACACTAGCGTTAGCATACCTAAAAAATATTGTATTAGCCCTTCCATTTCTTCCTTCACCTCTTAAAATTTTGTTCCTGTTAGTGTTTTTGTATCTATTACACCATCTATTGATCTGATCTGGTTTACCACCAGATTGCCAAGTTTTTCGAAGTCATCTGCTTCTATTTTGGCTATGAGGTCATATTCCCCAAATAGTGGGTGTAACTCAACAATTTGCGGTACCTTAGAAAGCTTATTGTATACTTCATGCTCGCGTGCGGGTGCAGCACTTATTAATACAAAACCTATAGCCATATATTTTCCTCTTACCATCCGTTATATTGTTTTGCAATATAAACCTTTTTAAAAATTAATATTGTGTTATTTCAAACGTCCATTTAATATAGTCTCCGTTGGATATTTCATATTTATCACACCCAACCATTGGAATTTCATTATTTACATAATATTGCCAATACATACCATCGTTACCATTTTGATTATTTCCAATTGAATCCATCAAAATCGAATCAAATTGCTCATGATAGGTAGATTCAAGAGAAATATCGTTTCTCTGAGCAAATTTTTCTAAAATGGAGAAAACAGTATCTCCGTCATATGCAAATATGTTGTCTTTGACTATCCATTCATCTCCAATGATAACCATCTTTACACTTGCTTCATCAGAGTTCTCTAACCATATTTCGCTTTTTTCAGGAACCTGCATTGCCGTTCCTGTGAATGATAGAGCTATTAGGCCTATTGCTAAGGCTAAGATAGGTATCTTATGAGTATTTTTGATTTTGACCGGGATCTCAATTTTATGATTCATGGAAACAAAGGAAACAACTGGTAGAGCTATGGCAACAAACGTGAATACGCCTGAGATCATATGATATATCATGAAAGGAATTCCTGCAGTAAAAACTGCGGCTAATGATCCTAATGTATGTGGATAAATTAGATACCACCAGCCAATATTTGTCCACATATCATATGTCAACACAAATCCAATCCCAAGTCCTGCGGCAAAACCAATATTTTTTAGTTTTAATGTTCCAAGACCATTTCTAAACTTCCTCCTGTTAAAAATGTTTACAATTGCTATTATTGCAAATCCAGAATAGGTGAACAACACTATTCTGTTCATTTGGTTCCCTACAAAAATTGTGTTTCCAAGCAATATGTCGCTGAATATCATGCTAAATAAAGGAACAAAGATGGCCATGGTTGATCTTAAGAAAATTGCTGCAAGAAATGTCATCACCATTATTATCTCGAAATTTGGAAATGGCTGAAGATTCCATCCGACCAACAAGGTTCGACCTATGGTTCCTAATGCTATAAATCCTATTAGCAATAATATATCAAGAAAAACTCCTTCGCCGCTTTTGATATTAAATTTTTCTAACAAACTTTTTATTTCCATAAATAACCTTCCCTTGCTGAGGAGGAATAAATTCCAATGTATAAATGTTTTGTTTTTCGCCATCTCGTTTCTGTTGGTAATCATTGTTTAAAAACGTTTTGATGCGGTTCTACAACTACTGTCTCCCTTTAAGTCTATAACACAACATATCAATTTTTGAACACGACTACAAGTATAGAGGATAAAATGAAGACCATGCAGACATGAGAATCA
>Ga0222683_1000630_pt1 | contig 10993 bp, 11 predicted proteins | sample AntAcemetage1073_FD_179841 | JGI IMG/M metagenome (GOLD analysis project Ga0222683, IMG submission 179841) | Saline water microbial communities from Ace Lake, Antarctica - #1073 | ecosystem: Environmental > Aquatic > Non-marine Saline and Alkaline > Saline | place: Antarctica: Ace Lake... | reverse complement strand
TGATTTTCTCATCAAATAGCATATACAAACTGATAGATCATGCCATACAACCCATAATTAACCTACCATCTACAAACACTGACCAATCGTATATAAAAGGGAAATGCATAATCACCTTTTACCTACCAATCAAACAGGTTCACATCATGCCAAAAAAGAGAAGAATCACAAAGAAACAACAAAAAAAAATAGCAAGTAGGCGAATCGGCAAATTATTCACCATGGCAGAAGAAAATGCTCTTGCAGGCAAGCTCAGTCTAGCAGATAGATACGTAGAACTTGCACGGAAGATATCAATGAGAAACCTCACACCCATCAAAAAAGAATATAAACGCAGATTTTGTAAACATTGCTACAGCTACTTACTACCAACTGTTACTTGTAGGGTGCGCATCAATAGAGGTAAACTTGTCGTTTACTGCCATAATTGCAAGAAATATATGCGGATCCCGCTCAAAAATAATGGAAAAAAACCATCCGCTAGGCTTAAATAACTTATCATTTATTACCGATATCCAGTTTCACTCTTATGCGATAAGGAGTATTGAATAATATGACAACAGTATATGATGTTCCAGCTAAGGAATTAATCGATGAAATAGCAAAGAAATTTGAAAAAGACACAACCATTGAGATACCAGAGAGCAATGTCTATTCTAAAACAGGATTAAACAGGGAAAGTCCTCCGTCAAATAAGAACTGGTGGTATGTTAGGTGTGCCTCCATTCTTCGTAAGATCTATACCAGCAACGTTATAGGAGCAGAGCACCTTAGAGAAGAATACGGCGGCAAACAAAACCGTGGATCAAAGCCACACAGAGCAAAGGCAGGCAGTGGAACCATAGCAAGAAGAGCAGTCCAACAACTTGAAAAGGCAGGTTATGTATCAAAAATCAAGGGAAAGGGGCGTAGACTTACCCCAAAAGGCCGATCCTTTTTAGACAATACATCTAAAGAGGTTATGGACAACATTAAAGATTACTATCCTGGACTAGAAAAATATTAAAAATTTGATAAAATAAAGGTCACTAAACTTTATGGATAAAGAACTCGAAAATCTAAGGAAAGGAAGATTAAAAGAATTGCAACAGAGTGAGCAATTTCAGGGATCAATGGATGATCAAGAATCTCAGAGGAGAGAGTTCGAAGAAAAAAAAAGGAAAGCAATTCTCCGTAGCATCCTTACGCCGAAGGCAAAGGAGCGGCTTGGAAATATAAAGATCGCACGACCTGAAATGGCAGAGTCAATCGAAAACCAACTCATAGCACTTGCTCAAAGTGGTAGGTTGAAAAATAAAATAAATGATGAGCAGTTACGTATGCTGCTTTTGGAAATAATTCCAAAGAAGAGAGATATTAAGATAACGAGAAGGTAAAAAACCATGGCAACTCATAAATCACTTGGTAAAAAAAATCGTTTGAATAAAGCAACTAAAAGTAACAGACGTGTACCTGCTTGGATTATGATTAAGACTAACAGGCGTTTTACACACCATCCTAAAACGCGACATTGGCGTAGAAACAAACTTAAGAAAGCTTGATTAATATGACAGAAGAAATCGAAAAAATATATGTTATACCTTTGAAGAAGAGAGGGTTTAAAAGCTCTAGATCAGCACATACTGCGGTCAAAAGAGTGAAAATCTATTTGACTAAACATATGAAGGTTGAAGAAAAAAACATTTGGATAGACGACTCACTTAACAATGCTATCTGGAAAAAAGGAAAATACAACATAGTAAGTAAGATTCGCGTTAAAGCAGTCAAGTTTGAAGATGGCGTTGTCGAGGCATACTTACCTGAGCTTGAATTCAAGAAATCAAGACGTGAGTTATTGAAGGAAGAAAAAGAGAAGAAAGAACCAATCCTCAAAAAAGAAGAAGAAGAAGAAGAACCCACAGAAGAGAGCGAGGTCGGCGGTGCCGAAGATTACAACATTACTCCTACTGGCGATGGTGAAGTAAAGATAAAGAAAAAGAAGACGCCAAAGGAAAAGGAAGAAAAGCCAGCTGAAAAAGCAAAACCAAAGAAGACAGAAGAGAAAAAGCCTGAAAAGAAAACTGCTACCGAAACAAAAAAAGAAAAAAAGCCTGCAAAAGCATCATCAAAAAAAGCTCCTGCAAAAGTTGAAAAAAAGAAAAGCACCAAATCAAAAAGCACAAAAGCTACACCTAAAAAAGACAAGAAATAATAAGTGAATTGTTATCTGCAGCAGTTGCAATTACTCTACTGGTCACAGGAACAACAGCAGCACTGGTTTTAAAAAAGATAAAAAATCCAGAATATTATAGTGATTTTGTAATACAAATTGTATAACTTACAACTGGTTGCAACGTAAGATATAAATATAGCATTTACTTATTTTATATTGTAATGGATGGTGGTTTAGACGAAGAAGATATTTATTGGACATTTTGGAGGTAAAGATAAAGAGGATTGGTTTTTAGCATGGGCTAATGATAAAGATGATGCAGCCAATACTGTTGACAAAATGTTTGGAGATCCTATATTTATTAAGGAATTACAAGATACACCCTCTGGAGCAATTTGTCTTAATCCCATTAATATATCAGACAATGACAAACCTTTTTACTTTTTAGAAGCACTTCCGGATGATTTAAAATTTGAAAATGATGATTACATCCAACAGATAATTAAGAAGGAAAAAGGTTCTTCAACAAAGATAGAGAGTGAGCAACTTGAAGGGAGTAAATACAAAGAAGAAAACGAAAAACAAAACGGGGATTCGGAAAAATCATCTGAAGATCAGTATCAAGCAATAAGAGATAAAATAGATAATATCAAGTTGTAGTTGTTATATATCCTCAATATCAAACTTATTTTACTGCCATATGAAGAGTTATAGCTATGGAATTGCACGTAATAAAGCACCCAGTTTCAATTAACAATCTGCTAAGAAGATATCTAAGAGTGATAACTGCATAAAAACAGATTAGGGGGGAGATAAAAAAATGAAATTTTCTTTATATTGTTTATCCCAACCTTCTTCCATTTGAACTTGACAACGGAAAGTTGTCTTTCAAAAGATCTGAGTACAATTAGACATTGATCCTATGCTCTTGCCATCTGGTTGTATGGATGGGTATTAAACAGAGAGGAATAACTCCCCCTCATTCACTAAAAGTTGAGCAAGGGTTCAGGGTTAAGAATCTCTTGTATCAATTCGATTAGACTCTGCACAAGCTGGAAAAGGGTTGTCAACGCATCAATGAGGTTTTGTATCAAGTTAATAAGACCCATCATGCCTTGCACGATTTCGATTATCTTTAATACCAACTGAATGATTAGTGTGATCAATTGGATCAAAAAATCTATTATTCCACCAAGTTTTAGATTATCTAAAAAATTTTCTGTTAGTTTTCCCTCTAAAATATCTTTATTCTGTTCTACTTCATTTACTATGTCCATTACTATCTTGCTATGCGTCTGCGGAACAGCCGTGACCGTAGACATCATAAGCAATGCAACAGCTATAGCTCCCAATTCAATACAATATTTCTTCATTTTCTACACCATAATATTATCAATAATGTACTATTTAAATATACCTATGTCTTAGAAATCTACACTCCTCTCTCAAATTTGATTTCGTCATTGTCTTATTGGTTCAATGTTCATTATATCTTTTGGAGTTAAAGTTATATAGGTCACATACTTGTTTGAGAAGCATTATGGCATGTTATTCACCAATTACACAGATACAACGTTTCATAAGCAATCATATATTAATATCCATGCGGAAATTTGGAGTTCAGTACCATGCTTAGAGATATGCCAGAAGAGTCGCACTTCCAGCGACTACATTTCAATGAAAACCCTAGCGTAGGCATTTTTTGTAAAGCCAATGATGATATTGCCTTTGTAAGAAGAAAACTTTCTAAAAAGATAAAAAAGAAAATTTTTTCTGCTTTAAATGTGGAACTTATAGAGTTAAATATAGCCGATGCAAGTATTATAGGCTCTCTACTTGCATTTAATTCAAATGGGGCAGTAGTTACTGATTTTATTGATGAGCAGAATCTTAAAAACATCAAAGATCAAGGGTTAAAAGTCAGTGTTATAGCAGATAGAATCAACGCAGCAGGTAATGATATTTTGGTAAATGACAATGGTGCACTGGTTCACCCAAAGTTGGAAGATAAAACCTTAAAAGAAATCGAAGAAACATTTAACGTTCCTGTTCACAGGGGCACCATTGGATCTTTGAATACCGTTGGTATGGCTGCAGTTGCTACCAACAAAGGCGTACTGTGCCATCCAAAAGTTACTGAAGATGAAAAAAGGCAGCTTGAAAAGATTTTTGACGTAGGGGTTACGACCGGCACAGTTAACCATGGTGTACCTTTAATCGGCAGCGGATTAGTAGCAAATACAAAAGGAGCCGTCGTTGGCAATCTCACCACAGGTATCGAATTGGGACGCATTGAAGAAGCGTTAAGATTTTTAGAATGAACGTTGTAGACATCTTGCTAGAATCTATAATTAACATATAAAAAAATTTATATACCCCTGATTATATTATAGACAAAACGATAATAATAATGGTAGCTGATAATATGGAAGGAAACAATATGCGCAGATTAACCCAACATGATGAGAAAATTGTAGAAATATTTTCTGATCTTGGAATGCCAAAAAATCTTGCTAAAACACTTGTGTATGTCTCACAGGTTGATGAATGCCGTTCTGCAGATATAGAGAATGGAACGAATCTTAGACAACCAGAAGTAAGTGTTGCCATGCAACATTTAGCAAAGAAAGGATGGATAGCAAAACGAGACAAAAAAAAGGAAGGGAAGGGAAGGCCCATCTATATTTACAAACTCACCTCATCTTTAGACAGTATAATAGAGAGCGTTGAAAAAGAAAAATTGAAAGAAATAGAATCAGTCAAAAAAAACATTACAGAACTTAAATCCCTTCTAAATGTTAGATAAAACGGTAGGGCAAAGAGATTTTAAATCTAAACATTCCCTTTAGACCTAACTAGGCGAATAACGTTGCTTCTGAAAACAGAGTAGAAACATATGATTATAAAAATATAAAATAGATGGGATTCAATCAATATTTTTTGGTAAACATAAGGGAGTGATTTCTGAGAAGCAAGGGCTGAATCAATATAAGATTGTAGCATATATCGAAATATCGTAGAAAAATTTATATATATACGTATCATATTATTACTTAGGGGATATGTGAAATTATGAACCTAAAGAGAAAGAGTATTGCAATAGGAATAATCGCACTGTTCATTGGACTTGCAATTACCCCGATGAGTAGCGCCGATCGCATTGAAATGAAGGAAGCTGATGTGCCTGTCGAAGTTTCAGTCTGTCAAAATGACGGAACAATGGCAACAAAAACTGTGGAGTTAATGAAAAGTGATGTGAAGGCATTGGAAGATTTTCTTCAGACATTGCAGAACATAAAAAGCAAATCAGAGATGGAAGAAAAGATTACAGAGTTTTTCACATGTCACAGCGGAAGTGGACTATACAAACTTTTTAGCCTTGAATGGTTGGAAAACCTGCCAGGACGCCCAATTTTTAGTTTTGGAAGTGGATGCAGATATCTCACCCAATACCACGGCAGAATGCAGATAAAAAAACTATTTGATGCGTGGACTTATCCAAACGGATTTGGCACCACTGTGATTTGGGGAAAGGGCCTCTCAGCACCACCAACTCAAATCCTGCTTAAGAGACAGGTTGGTTTCATGGTTGGATTTGTGGGATTGTACGTTCAAATTCCACCGTTGGTATCTGGTATGAGCAGCAAAACCCTATTCATAGGTTCCTCCCTATTTGCATGGGGCGCAGCCATATAATGGCATCAAACCAGAGTTAATCTATCATCCAACTCTTTTTTTTCTTTATCATTTAGAATGCTGTCTTTGACAGCTCTTTTTTTATCATCTATCTTGCAATTTCCAAAATGATCAAAGTTGGGGCAGGGTGCTTTAAACAGCCATTCTTCTATTCAACAACGTGTCTCCTTTTTCAGTGAGGCTTACCGATTTTGATCTTCCTTTCATTTTGATCGAAACCAGGTTCTTGTCCCTAAGAATACTTAGTCTCTTACCAGTTGTCACCTTTGATATCGAAAACTCCTGACTGATTTTTTGATAGGAAACTAGTACATTTTGCTTATTTTGACTATTTACAAACATTAAGATGTCAAACAATGTATCTTCTAATTCAATATCTTCTACTCTTTTGCTCGGCAATGCTTTCAGCTCCTCTCTAATCAACATAAACTGCTGTCTTTCTAATACCAAAGGGTTAAGACGCAACAGCAAAATAGCATTATTACATGCAATTATGTCATTAATTTTGTATATGGCATTCATGACTTCTTCAAATGAAAAATTAGAAAGAAGATAATCAATCCTATCAAACAACACGGCTGGTTTGGAATGTTTCGATGTGAATTCATCTATTTTATCTGTTAAAGTATTGGGATCATAAATGCATTCAACACCCTCTATACTTTCTCGACTTAAGTGAACAATATCTACATCAATTGATGGAAACATATTTTGTATATTATCAGGGCGGTCTCTTGTTATCAACAACCCATCATGTTCAGATTTAATTAAACCAACAAATAAATCTAATGATGGTTTAATGTTTTCATCGGTAAGCAGATAGCTGTTACCCAACAATAATTTTCCATGAACCTCGCTATCTTCTGTTACATCGTGCCCGATAAGAATAACTCCCTGCAGTTGTTCATCTTCCTCAATAATTGACCCGTTTACTCTAAAAACTCTCTTTGAACCTAACCTTGTTCTCAATATTAGATCCAATCCACCAGCATATCCGCCATAAACGTTTTTTAGATATTCTTCCAATTCTTTTGGCCTATCAAAAACTTTCAATTTTGCTAGATTTTTACCAGCAATCTGCTTTTGTTTATAACGAGTAATATCCTCCGCAGTTTTGTTCCACGTGGACACATTATTGTTTCTATCTATCGCGATTATTACTTCAGATGCGCTATTAATAACGTTTTGAAGGCGGTTTTTTGTTCGAATAATTTCTTGTTCATCAGCCTTTTGTTTAGAAATATCCCTTTGGATTGTAATATATCCCTTCCGGCCGGACAATTCTATCTTTTCAACATCCAATAATGCATGATAGATCGCCCCCTCTTTGTTCTTTAGTTTAATTTCCCAATCATGAACCCTGCCTTTTTTCTGTAACTCTTTAACTAACCTCTTACGATCATCCAGATCCACATAAGTATCACCAAGACCCTTGGATCCCAGTTCATCCATGGAATATCCAGTCATCTCTTCCATTGCTGAGTTTTCATCCAAAATATTACCTTCGACGTCTGCTATGCCAATACCCACAGGAGAAACATCAAATAAAAGACGGTATTTTTTTTCAGATTCTTGTAATTTTTCATAAGTTTTGGTAAGTTCAGCAGTCCTTTGCTTAACTCGTTTTTCTAATTCGCCATGTGCCTCCTGCAAAGATTTTTCAATTTTCTTCTGTTTAGTAATGTCTCTCACTGTAGCCTGCAATAATTGTTCACCTTCTAATTCAATTTTGGTCAACAGAACTGTGGCCGGAAATTCTTTGCCCTCTATTTTCTTATGCACCCATTCAAAGAAAGTCGAACTAGTTTTCATTGCTTTTTCTATCATCTTTTTGGATTTTTCTGAAGAAAACTGTCCATCTGGTTGAAATTCAGGTGATAAATCCCATGGACCAAATGAGGTGAATTCCTTCTCGTTCTTAGCATCAAACATTTTAAGGGCAGATGGATTTCCCGCAATAAATTTCCAATTTGGAGGGGAAAGCATCATAATTGCATCTCTAGAAGATTCAAAGAGAGTTTTGTATTTCCTATCCACCCGCCTCTGATCGGTAACATCTCTTGAAATAATTTGAATGCGCTTTTTCCCATCATTGGAAATAAAAGGAACAAAGGTACTGTGAAAACATCTCCCCGCTCTTTCATCTTCAATTTCTTGGATTTTGTTTTCATCTAGTGCTTTTCTGCCGATTTTATATCGATAATCATAACTCTTTTTTGGTAAAAAATCTGAAAATGCTTTACCAATCATGTCTTCAGGCTTGCATCCAAAATTCTTGGCCATTGCACGATTAATAGATATAATCGTGACTTCCTTCTCATCAATTTCACAAATTCCATCAGGTGATGAATCAAACAACAGTCTATATCTTTCTTCTGCCTGCTTTTGCTTGGTGACGTCGCTGAGGAAATTCAACGTTGCCGATTTTCCATTCCAACTGAAAAGCGCTGCACTGATATTTACCCAATGAACATGACCTTGCTTATCGATAACACGAAAGTTATATACTGAAGGGAGAGACTCACCTTTCAATCGTCTTTTATGAAAATCAAGAACTTTTTTTCTATCGTCAGGATGTACAATTTCAATAAATCGCTTCGATAAAAGCTCCTCTTCAGAATACCCTGTGATTTCCGATGCTTTTGGGTTAACTAGTTTAAGTCGCCCATCCTGGACAATCACCACTGCCTCATTTGCCTTTTCTACCATCATATGATATTTCTTCTCGCTTTCACGCAATCTTTCTTCCACTTCTCTCTTCTCAGTGGCATCTCTAAATACTCCAAATGCACCAGTGTATTGTCCATTAGAGTTACGTCTTGGGGTAACTGTGACCGTTATAATCCGCTTTTCTCCATCTGAGCGGATAATCTCAAGGTCATAGTCACTCTTTTCTCCGGTCTTTCGTTTCTTAGTTTGCTGAAGAGCGATTTTTTTCTGTTCCGGTGCAAGAAAATCTAATAGATTTTTACCGGCAAGTCCACCTGGCTTCGTTCCAAAAATTCTTTCCGCTGCCGGATTTGCAAAAATAAATTGCTTATCAACATCAACAATACCAGTACCCTCTCCCTGATTTTCCACAAGGGTTCGGAATCTTTCTTCACTTTCCTGCAATGTCTCCTGCGAATGCTTGCGTTCCTCTTCGTTAGCCACAACTTGGGCCAACAGACTCGTAATTTTGATTTCATCAGAAGTAAACTTTCTTTTCTTGGTGTCACATATGCAGAAGGAACCTACTGTTTCACCATTCAAACGAACGGGACAACCAAGATAAGATTTCAACTTATATTTCTTAACATTGGGATCAGTTTTTTCATACTTGGTACCCTCCATGTTATCAATAATTACCGGTTCCTCTTTTCCCCCTTTGATTACATCATAACATATATGGCCTTCAGGGTTATCCTCAGGTTTGTAACCCTCAGGCTCATTCCAAATTCCCCAAGTACACAACAAATCTCTCTCTTTTTCCAGACGGTTATACAAAATGCATGCTCCACCAATTAGTTCTCCAGCGACACTAGCAATCATTTCAATATTCTTCTTAGCACCGGGGCCAAGCGACACAAGACACTCATTTAGCTTTGATAATCTTTCCTCTGCCTTCTTACGTTCAGATAAATCTACATCGACACAGTAAAGTAAAGGCTTTTTGCCCTTGATACATACAGCGGTGTGCATCGAATAAACTGGAACAAGATGCCCTTTCTTATGAAGTAACATCAGTTCCTCAGATGGGTAAAATTCACCAGATTTCTCAACCTTTTTACCGATTTCAAGACATTTTTTGAAAATAGGTTTAATATCCGGTGGAATGATCAGATTCGCAAGGTTTTTTCCAATGGCATCCTTAGCTGTGTAACCGTATACTTCTTCACTTGCTTTATTCCAATAAAAAACCTTTCCATCTGTATTATATCCCTGGATGGAAACCCCTGGAATGTACTCCATCAAATTACGAAAACGTTCCTCACTCTCCTGTAGATTCATATCCATATGCTTGAGTTTGGTTATATCTTCTATGTGAACTGAAATCAAGTCCGGTGGAACAAAATTGTAACTGGCCAATAGATATTTTTCCTTGCCAGTAGATTTTAATCGATAACGCATCTGGCACCTTATCGGCGCACGTCCAGAAAAACAACGTTCTATGTCCTTCAATATCTCCGGTTGATCAGCATACACATCCCTTGCAGTTTTCCCTACATAATCCGGTATTTTTCCCTCCGTAAGTTCCATGGCAGCATCATTGTAGTTTATAAGTTTAAACTCTTTACCAACCCGTTTCCAAGTACATGTAGGAATAGGGATGGCATTATACTGCACACGGAAACTCTCTTCATTTTTCGACGAATCGTCTTTACTGGAATGTTTTTTATTTTTCTTTTCACTCATTTCATCATCTCTAAAGAGGCGTACACTCTCTTTTCAATCATGCAATAGATTCCATAGGGAATCTCTGCACCATTTTATTGCTTTTCCCCTTATGTTTTAAAAAGGAAAACTCTTCAAACCTTTTCTTAGGAAACAAAAGATCAGAAAAGTGAGAACTTATATGAAAATGCTTTAACAAAGATCACAGCAATTTTAAATCATACAAAAGAATAGAAGCAAATTTTATAAGTAAAAACTATTCTTAGGGAGAAAAGAGGGGTTATAAAACATTAGTTGCTATAGTCATATAAAAGAGTTGGTAGAAGAATGATGGGCTTTGGACAACGTGTCGAAAAGATGTGGAAAAATATCTATGAAATAAAGAAGAAGAAAGATGAAAAATAAGGTGATTTACACGAAAGTTAAATGTGAAAAATGTGGGCATAGTTGGGATTATCATGGTAAATCTAAATGGTATTTAGCTTGTCCAAAATGTAAAAACACAATAAACATTAATGAATTAACAGAAAAAGATGGAATAAGGTGAAATGATTATGCCTATGATTTGGTTTTGCAATGAGTGTAGTTCCCAATTTAGGACTCCAATGGTTGATACAAAGACAGATAAAATGCATTGTCCGTATTGTGGAAGTAAACATATAGAAAAAAGATAGGATGAATGGTGATAAAAAATATAAGGAAGTGCTTTTTCTTCTAAAATTCTATGGTTCACACGTATAAATTGGGTTATAAATAATATTCTTTTAAACA
>Ga0222683_1000628_pt1 | contig 11073 bp, 16 predicted proteins | sample AntAcemetage1073_FD_179841 | JGI IMG/M metagenome (GOLD analysis project Ga0222683, IMG submission 179841) | Saline water microbial communities from Ace Lake, Antarctica - #1073 | ecosystem: Environmental > Aquatic > Non-marine Saline and Alkaline > Saline | place: Antarctica: Ace Lake... | reverse complement strand
AAACTCTTTTGATCCAAAACAAGGTTTCATGGCTTTACGAGATTTATTATTCATTATCAGACCTCTTGCCACATAGTGCTTTAAGGCGGTTAAGAGCCATTCTAGTGAAAGATATTATCTCTGATGGGGATTCTTTCCACAGTGGACATTTCTCTGTATTATTATAGTTACAATCGCCTCTATTATACTTATGAACACATTTTTTATGATTCTCTAGATATGGGCAATTATTTTTCACCATATTTCTCTCCTTTAGCTAACCAATCACGTTTAATAATCTTTTCGGATTTGAGTACATCTATTAATATTTCTCTAGGTGCTTTCTTAATAATGGCCCGAAGCATCTGTTTTACTGCCATTTCGTGATGTTTTGCTCTTTCTTTGTAGAGTTCATTATTTGATTCTAGTGGGTCTTCAGCCATTAGACACCTCATTAAAATTCTTCTTAGATAATAATTCACCAAACTTCTTTAATCCACCACCAAATTTACAATGCTCACAATAATACATACCATACTTATCATTAAAAATAAACGGATTGTTACAGATTTGACAATTTTCAAAGTTTCTTTTCTTAGCCATCTTTACTATTGAAATAGAGTTTGCCCAACCTTTTACTTCGCCTAAATCTTTTTCTTTATATTCTGGTGTTGATAATCCATATTTCTCACGAGCAACCTTTATTACTTCTCTAGATTGACCTTCATTATAGCAACTAGCCCCTGCGTCATAGCATTCAATAATTCCTTCCATGACTCCAATTAATTCTGATGGGCCGCCACCAGATTGACACCTAAAACAATACCAAGTATTATTATCAACATCAATTCTAAAGTTAGTTCCATTGTCTGATCCATGTTTTGGGTGTGGTCCCTGGAAGCATCCATTGCCAACATCTGTTAATCCATTAAAAGATATTATATTTCCTATTGGAATATCTGTTATACTATCTCCTTGCCAATTAGATTTAATATGATTTCTTATAACCTTAGACTTTTTCTTCTTGATAAATTCTCCGAACACTTCCATAAATTTATCATAAGATATTATAGCAATAGGTAAATCCTTTTTAATATCATATATCTCACCACTCGGATGAGTAGACCCTGGACCAACAACATAAGTATTACTACCTTGCAGCTCTCCCATATGTGGCGTCTTCTTTCCCTTAGAGTCTGGAAACTCTAATATTGGATGATTAAATATAATCTTATCTGCATAGTAATTATCAAACTTAAAATATATATGTCCCCTAACTTCAAGAGTCTCTGCAAAATTCTCGTGGTATAACTTCTTCAATCCTTCTTTTGGAGTATCATCATCTAAAGCTCTTATGTCTTCACCACATATAACACCATAGTTTTCCCTAGGAAAGTATTGTTGTATCTCGTCATAAGAATATGGTTTGTTCTGCCAGTTATCCTCAAATGCCCTTTTCTCCTTAAACCTAACTCTATTAAATCTTAATCCTCTGAGTTGTTCTGGTATTTTCATCATTTTTTATGTATAAATTAGTAATCTTGTTAGGGTTACTATGGTATTTAGTAAAGTAGTAGAAGGGGTATTATAGGGTAAGATAGGGGAAAACCATAGTAACCCTAACAACCTAAGAAAACCACTCTTTATTTACACCCTTTCTCAATTTAATTCCCGTCCAAACAAACTCAGCAGACATATTTGTTCCAATAACTTTTCTATCTTCAGATGCACCAAACATCTCTTGTAGTGTTGCTTTTATTGCCTTATCTCCAACACCACTAACTTTATGAGTATCACAATATTTTTTATATATATTTCTTATTTCTCTTTTAGTAATATTAGAATCATAATCCCCTTCAACACAATCCATACAAAAAGCCATGAATGAATCCGACATTCTTATCCACTTATTTTTAACTTCTTCCGTTCCAATTGTATAACTGAACTTACCATTATCAAAACATCTATGCAAACCATTTAATGCCTCGTTAAGGAACCCACTCATTTCTTCTTCTGAAGTGATTTTATCTATAATACCTGTATCTCTTATTTTTAAATTTCCTTTATCCTTCTCAGAATCATAAGTTGATTTTTCTACGAACTTATATGGGAACTCTAATAAAACCCACCTATCCCAGAATCCATCTGAATAATCATAAACCCTTGGTAATTCATTACACGCAAATACCATCTTCGCATAATTTGTGAACTCAACAATATTCTTATATTTTCTATTTGCAGAGATTGGATCTCGGCCAGTTAATTGTTTGAACATTCCAGTTTCTTTTAAATCTTTAGAACTAATATCTCCAGCTAAATTAAAAAACCTCTTCCACAATCTCTCAACAAATGGAGAGTCAGATGTTATTGCAGACAAAGGAACAGATGCGGTATTAGCAACTCCAACCAACCTCTTTAGCAATTCAATAGATTTCCCCTTACCGTTTCTACCATTGCCAACAAACATACATGCCTTTTCTAAAAAGTAATCCTTAACCAAACCAAACCCAGCAAGCTCATAGAATACCAATTTATCTTCTGGCTTAGATAAAACATCTGATAAAAATTTATCTATCATCGGTCCCTTAGCCTCTGTATCATATTTTACTGGCAATTTTGAAAAGAATATTTTCTCGTGACTAAACGCATTAAGTTCTTTCGTTTTTAAATTTAATATTCCATTCTGGACTGGAACTTCATAAAAATTATCTTCTTTAAAAAATTCATCAGCTGATATACCTGTATCCATTTTTATTTTAGACATGACCTGTCCTGCCATCCATTCATTAAAATTCTCTTTTAATATTATCCTTAATTGTTCTTTGATTTCAAATTCACCTTCTGGCATATAAATCCCATCTTTATATATGTAAACCTCGGCGGCCTTATCTACTTTTGTTGTATAAATATAATTTCTATTTTCAATCTCTTCAACCAGTAATTCACTTGCCTGTCCAAATTCTTTTCTATGCATAAGGGAGAGAACTTGTTCCCTAATACTTATATCATTTTTCTTTATATCATCGTCCATTAAAATCTCATTTATCTTTTTATTTTCATTATTTTTTTCTTTCTTCATAAATGACAATTGTTTCCTTATAGTCGCCAATCTTTTACCAGACTCCTCTACTAAATCATTAAGAGATTCTTCTTCTTCTAATGGTGTCATTTCTAATATTGGTACTAATCTATTAATTATTTCTTTAACAGATAATGAATTGTTATTATCACTTTCTTTTATAGAAGTTTCTTCCCTGACCATTTTCAATTTCTCATCTAATTTAACCATTCTTCTTTTGAAAATTACCACGATACATCTGACACGTATCACAATTATTAACCCTCTCTTTTAATTCAACTGGTTGTCCTTTGTTATTTCCTCTCGACCACGTGCAGTTGTTATCACAAGATAACTTATCTCTATCATATACCTTTGAACATTTTGGACAATATTTAATTATTAATTTTTCTTTATTAAAGAACTTACAACTACCACAATCTTCTCTAACAAATACACAGTAATCTTTATCTTGCTTGTTCTTTCTCCACTCTATTTTATAATCTCCTAAACAGACTAACATATTTAGGGCGTCTCTAAATTCTTGCCCGTAACTTCCATTTTCTCTAACCTGACTTATTATTATCTCAGTGCCGATTGGTTTTTCAGTTACATTTTCTATTCTCTCTAAAAATGCTTTTCTATCTGCTTCATTTTTAACTCTAAAACCATCAATTTTTATAGCAAGACTTTTTATCCTGCCCTTTGAATAACTTATGGGTACTTTTCTAATACACATTTTTCTATCTAATGAAGTTTTGATACCTTCCACATATTTAACTATCTCATTAACCCTAGCTGGTAGTGTTGGAAATTGTCCTATTGGAATTGTTTGTTTTAAAATATTCAATATTTCTTTTTGCCATTTAAATTTATCACAATTCCAAAAACAAACTCCGCAATGTGGACATACAAAAAATCCACATATTTTACATTCTCTTAATTTTTTATTACTATCTTTATTCTTAACTTCAAATATTTTATCACATGAATTACATTTCCATTTTATTAATGAACCGCAACTATCACAATTGGTTTGATTATCATCTAACTTTAATTGTCTTCCACATTTCCAACACCCACCATTATATTCTTCATAATCTTTCTCTACCTCATCAGGATTATAAACCATCAATCCTCATCTCCCTTTTAATATATTCTTCAGCACCATCAGATAAAGCCCAAGCATAATTATTATCAATAAACTTATCCTGAACATTATCACCAACATCTTTAGTCTGAACATTTACCATTCTTTCTTAGGCCTCCAATCACCTATATCAAAAACATCGCTTAAAAAAATCCTAACCTTCTCTATCGGATAATGCTCATCCTCAAACCAATAAAAATCTCCTTCTTGTAAATCAGATCGTATCCATCCATTAACAGAACCACGAGGCTCTTTAGTAATATGACATTTTAATTTCTCTCTGTAATAAAAATCTATTTTCTCTCTCAATCTCAGCTCTTTGTTATTCTCCATATCTCATCTCGTAACCCCGAAGGGTTAATATTAACAATATCAAATACTACTTAAACTTTTCCTGTCACTTTCAAAAACAACAACATTCGCCCTTTTCAGTTTACCCGTATCCATATTAATCACCCATCCTCACTACATTTAAATTCGCGGAATAATAGTTTCCTGTTCCACTATGTCCTATATTAGCAGTCTTAACTTCTACAACATCGCTAACATCTAACTCTATAAAACAATTTCCCGATTGAGTTATAATATCCCCACCAGCAGACATTTTATGGTGACTTTCGCAATTATCTTGATTTACTCCATTAATAAAAACAGAAGTATAATAAGCGTGGTTATTCTGCCCATCACCCGAGGACATATAATCCACTTTATAAACTCCGCCAATCTGTGCAGTCAAATTGCTTAATTGGTTAAATCCACCTTGATAAGAAAAACCATTTAAATGAGTAGCGTTAGACATAAACATATTGTAATAAGTTCCATCAACGGCAAAATTTAATTGTGTTGCAGTATGATTATGATACCACATTCCGCCATAAATTTGATTTCCTGTAAAATTACCTGAAACATTTAAATCACTATCAATATTAACTTTACCGCTACCAACTGCCTTAGGGTCAATTATTAAATCAGTCCCATCATAATAAACCTTAGCGTCTGAGTCTGTACCAAAGTAAACCCCGTAGTTGTCCTCAAAGTTATAATCTATTGCCTCGTTCCATAAAATATTATTTGTTGTTGTGCTTTTCTTCAAAACAAGTTTATCTGTAGAGCTAGTATATTCCATATTCCAATGTCCCTTTGCGTTATCTCTACTATACCAACCATAATCACATGCGTTTACTATCTGAGTAGTAAGTCTATTCCCCCCCTCGATAAATATAACCCTAACACCGAAGTCTCCTCTACCCACCATATAAGGACCCTTGAAACTATTAAGATTTAACTCTGATATATCTAAATAATTTGTTCCTGCACCTACATTAATTAGAGCTTCTTCACACGTCACACTACCAGTTGTTTCAATATCAAAACTCCCTGTCTTGTCGCCTGTTAGTCCTGTTTGTGCCGTAGAGGTTAGCCAAACGTCTGTTAATTGTGAACCATCACCTATAAAATTATCTGCGGTTATATCTCCAGCATTAGTAATATCGTTCCCACCCATATCAATATCACCTGACATTGTGCAACCAGTTAATTTACAATAGACATCATCGAATAGAGATTTGTAATAAGTATAAAGTGTTGAAACGGAATAACCGTCGAAATATTGTGAGTTGTTAACAGTTGGAATTAGGGAATAGTTGATTGGGATAGTTTCAGTTCGGCCATAGCCAAATGTTTCTGCCTGAACTAAAGAAAAAGAACTTACAATTAATAGCATTAAGAATATTATATATTTCTTCATTATAATTCTATCTTTTGATTATTTAAATATACTTTATATCTTCCAAATAAAATAATCTCGCCTGTATCTTCTAAAAAATGAAAGCCACATTAGATAATTTTAAACGGTTTAGTATTTGCAATTTTACCTTTAGCCATTCCAAATATATCAACACTAGCAAAACCAGATTTTCTATTATTTAATTTTTTAATCTTATTACCATAATGCATCTTTTGTCTAGCAACAGCCAATCTAATTTCCTGTCTTTCTTTCTCTTCAAATGCTGCGGACCTAGCTTTGGCATTTATCATTCTATTTCTAATAGCATATTGCTTTCTTTCTGATTCACTTTTACCAGTAGCAAATTGCTTTAATGATTCTAATATAGCCATAATTATTTCCTCTTAGGTAGCCTAACTCTACAAGGTGCTACTCTAACCTGTTTCTTCTTGCCAGGAATCTTCATAAGATAACCTGCTTTGTTATAACTTTTTCTTTTTTCCATTTAGTTTACCTCCTTATAATAGATTTCTATTATTTATATATACTTTATTATTAAAAAAATAAAACTGGAGGGACCCAAAATAAAACTGGAGGGTCCCCTCCAGTGATAATAAAATATTTAGATTATACTACTAATCTTTATACTCTAGCTGTTCCACCACGTACTCCGATGAAAACACCTATAAGGATTGTTAATACAATTCCAACCAAAGATATAGTCAAAACAATACCTGCGATAGAAGTGTTATTACCTATTTCAGTCTGCAAATCAACAGTTGTGTTATAAGCTGATCCACATCCACTATAAACAGTACCAGTTCCACCATTCAAAGTGTTATTACAAGTTGCAGTTAGTGTTTGTTGTGCAGCTATTGAATTCCCATATTTCTCACCAATGAAAGCAATAGTTGCCATCACTAGAAATACTAAACCCACAAGTAGAACTACAGTTGGAGCATCTCCTAAAGAGAGCTGTCCTTTCTTTCCTAATTTACTTAATTTCATTTTTTACCCCCATTGTTATTTAATTATAATGTTTATGGTCCTGGTGTCGTTTAGGTTTTCCAGGACCTTGAATATAAAGGGGTTCAGCACATAGGACTTACGAACCCACAAGCCTTATTGAGTTATAGAGTATAAGGCAACTCCAAAGTTTCTTATCAACAGAGTTTATACTCTGCTAGTTCCACCACGTACTCCGATGAAAACACCGATAAGGATTGTAAGAACAATACCTACTAACGAGATAGTCAATATGATACCTGCGATAGAAGTGTTATTACTAATCTCAGTCTGCAAATCTCCTGTAACATTATATGCCACAGAATCTTCTGTCAAAGAACCCTGGTATTTCTCACCAATGAAAGCAATAGTTGCCATCACTAGAAATACAAGTCCTACTAACAAAACAACTGTAGGTGCATCACCTAAGCTAAGCTGACCTTTCTTTCCTAGTTTACTTAATTCCATTTTTTACCCCCATTGTTGATTTAATTAGAAACATCATAAAAGATAGTGATAAAATTATTAGATATACACTTATAATAAAGAAAGCCACCAGTTGTCATATACTGACATTAATTACCACATTAAAAAAGTTTAGAGCTTTTTATCTTTCTTGCTAATATCTTTGTTAAAATTCTTGAATTTAACTTTTCTATTCCATCCCAAGTTGCATGTTTAACTTTTTCTTCTAATAGTTTTAATATTTCCACAAACTCCTGGTCCACTGTTATTCTAGTAGTTTTTTCTTCCATATTATTGTGCCTCTAGTTTTAACCATACTAATCCAATCAATGTTAAAAAGATACATAGATACATCCATCTTGGTGCCATTAGATTTAATACAACTAAGAATATTCCAAGGATAGAACAGAAGAAACTTGCAAAGGTCCATGCTCTAGAAGTTGAGTATTGCTTGAATCCTAAGAAAGATACGATCCAAATAACAAATAACATAACAGGCCAGAACAATCCAGCAGTTGCACTTATACCAATGTACTTTGATAGTTCAAACAATCCAGAGGTTTCATTCCCAGTCGGTGCTACATAATAATCTGTTACTGCCATTATAATTCTTTACCACTCCTTATAGAACTAATTATTATAAACACTATTGATACAGTTAGGATTGTGAATATCAAAACCATAAAGATAGATGATATTTCAGAAGGTATGCCAAAGAACTCTCCAAATCCAGCCATTTGTTGTCCTGCCGCTACAACTGAACTAAAGACTAAAGATATAACTCTAAACGTGGAGAAGAATAATAAATCTGCTGTACCAACTAAACTTAAACCACCTTCACTGGTTGCAGATTCCCACATCTCTCCAGCTCTATCTGTATCCTCAGAAAACTTATCAAACTTAGCTGAGAACTCTGCATCTACAACATCTGTATTATCATAATCACTTGCCAAACTTCCAATCATTAAAACAAACATTGCTAATGTTCCAGAGAATAAAAGCATAGCTATAATAAAATCCCTTGCTACCCATCCTTTTTTATTTAATCTTTCCATTATGTTTTTAATAATATAATTGTTATTACACTAACTGAAATCATACCGAATATAAATATCGGCGATACTGTTATAAATCCTATTAAGTTTACAAATATTACTGCGGCATTTATAGATACTATCCCAGCAGATGGATTCCACATCATTGCAAATCCTCCAACCATTATAATCATCATCCCTAAAAATAAACCATCGCTTCCGAATACATCTCTTGCATCTGTTATAATAAATTCTATTATCTTTTCAGAACCACCATTAATATAAGCAATAGCAGTAAAAGTTCCATCATAAGCACTCAAATCACAAGTTAAAGTAACTGATGCCTCAGTAGAAGTTTTATTACATATGATTGTTGAAGTTGAATTAGTTAAACTATTCTTAATTACTAATAGTTGCCCAGAAGTAATCGAACCAGTTATATTCTCAATATAAGTCATTGTAACTATATTTGTATCCTTGTCAAATGTTAAATTGATTGATACATTTTGGTTATCTTCAAAAGATGTCCAAGGAAAACCAAGTGAGGTACCAATTGTAAATGTTAAAGTAAATGGAACACTCTTTCCAACCACTTTTTGTTTTGCGGTTTCTAATAATGTTTCACCATTCTTAATAATAATATGTTTATAATCAACAGTTTCTGTTTCATAAAATCCTATTGTTTCTCCGTTAGAATCAGTCCTAGCTATTTGAACAGTTCTGTATTCTCCATCTGATGGATAATATTTTTGAATATAAACTAGAGCATCTACAACTGGAGATAACTTTTGGTCTTGTACTTTAATAATAAAAGAAGTTGAATCCTCAGCCTCTAATAAAAATAAATTTATTTCTTCAGATATATTTGTTAATGTTTTATTCTGGAAGAAATAGTTCCTCAGAATGAAAGTTATATTCTCATTTTCAAACTTATAATCTATTTGTGCGTTTGAATATTGGTTTTTAGTTGTTGGAGTTATACATAATTTTAAATCCGCAGTTGAGGCTTTATTAAAACTTTGAGTTCTATAAATTGCACCACTTCCTAACCAAGTATCAAAGGTACCAGCAATATAAAATGGATTAATTCTTGTTAAATTAGTTTCATAGTAAGCTGTGAAATTTAATGTAGTTGTTGTATAAACTCCAGCACATTCTTCTAGATGTATTCTTGTAATATTTTGTTGCTTTATTTCATCAGAAGTATTAAATGTATAAGTTCCCGTACCATCATAAACAGTTATACTCCAAAACAAACTACGATTTATACTTTCTCCAGAAGTAATCAAAGGTATATCTATAATAGAATATATATTACAAAATCCAGAAGCACAAGACGTTGTTGCAGAATATAAAGTACCATTATAATTTAATTTTGTATCAACATTCAGTACTTCTGGTAATGTATTTATAGTAATATTAAATCTTTGTCTGTCTGTTTCATAAACATATTCATTATAAGATTGACTAATTATTTCAAATGGCCTCCATTCAAATGTATAATTAGCAATAGCACTAATACAAGAACTACCAGTTATGTTTGTATAACAAGCCTCAGCATTCCACATATAATTACCATTAGTAAAACCACCAAATATTAAAGTTTGATTAAATGTTTCGTTATCAGTGAAATCTACTGTTGTTGAGTTAAAAACAGTTGAATTATCATACCAAATATTATAAGTAACATTTGTCCAGTTAGCTGAAATTGATGAAAGATTATTTCCACTAACACTAAAATTTGTTCCCACATCAGAAATAATTGAAGCATTAATTGGAGAATCTAAAGTTACTGTTGGAACATCTCTAGTATAAATGTAAGCTAAACCATCTCCAGAATTATAAAGTTCTAATACTTCAGTAGGACTCAAACCTCGTTCCCATATTCCTACTTCATCCATTAGACCATCATAATAATAATAATTACCGATACCTAATCTTGCGATTGTTAGGTCGTGAGTTGTTGAAGTTAAATTTCCTGTTAAAGCAGACGCTGTTCCTACTTCAACTCCGTCAATATACATTCTTACATAAGCTCCGTCATAAACACCTACAACGTGAGCCCAAACGCCAACTGTAAAATATGTAGCAGATGTTACATATACACTTCCACCAGTTCCAGATGTGTTTCTACAGTTAATTGTAAAATGATCATCATCCCAAAAATACATAGACATAGTTCTTTCATTGTTATCCCAACCATCTTCTGAAGAAATAAGATATTTCTTTTGGTTTATTACATCTGGTTTAATCCACATTGAAACAGTTGCACCTGCTTTATTTCCTATAAAATCATTAGCATCTCCAAGTGGTATATATTCGTTACTTCCATCATGGTTAAAATCAAAAGCAGTATTAATAATTCCAGTTGAACTTATATCATCTGTATTATCCCCACCATAAATAGTTCCATTGTTAAGTCCTAATTCATCAATAACTTTTGTTGTTGGTAAGTTATCATCTAGTTTATAATAAGAAACAATATCATCTGTCCAATCAAAAGCAGAAACTTGTGGAATAGCCACGATGAAACATACCACTACTAGTAATAAGATTGATTGTAGCTTACCTGACGGCTTAGTTTTTTCATTGTTTACCATTATAAATCACTATTACTCCCAGTAGTATCTCCACCACCTATTTTACCGAATATAAT
>Ga0222683_1000625_pt1 | contig 11088 bp, 11 predicted proteins | sample AntAcemetage1073_FD_179841 | JGI IMG/M metagenome (GOLD analysis project Ga0222683, IMG submission 179841) | Saline water microbial communities from Ace Lake, Antarctica - #1073 | ecosystem: Environmental > Aquatic > Non-marine Saline and Alkaline > Saline | place: Antarctica: Ace Lake... | reverse complement strand
CATATCGTACAATCGAAACAGACCACGCACAAACGGGATCTCGCCAAGCTTGCGCAGACGCTTGCTTGTGTGGAGGTCACGGACAACTATCTCATTGTCATTAGTACGACGAACAGCGATCGCTACGCGACCGCCATTCTGCATCATCACACCTTCAATAAGTGCTTGTCCACCTACCGATGCCATTCCTAATTCTCTTTCTTTCCGTACTTACGCTGGAACCTCTCCACGCGTCCTTCTGTATCGAGGAGGCGCTCCTCGCCAGTGAAGAACGGATGGCACTTTGAACAGATGTCCACGCGCATCTCTTCCACGGTGGATAACGTCTCGAACTCAGCTCCGCAACCACACTTGATCACGGCGCGCTTCAATTCTGGATGGATACCTTTTTTCACGACATTCTCCTGTCTAACGCTTGGAGTACTGCTCGCTCTTGCGTGCCTTGCGACGGCCGTACTTCTTCCGTTCAACCTCACGGGGATCACGGGTGAGGAGGCCCGCCTTTTTTAGTGGAATCCTGTACTCATCCGTCACACCGACGAGCGCACGCGCTATTCCCAGGCGCACAGCTTCCATCTGACCGGTGAAACCTCCACCATTAACACGTGCCTTGACATCGTACTTTCCCACGGTCCCAGTTGTATAGAAAGGCAGCTTCAGCGTCTTTTCCAGATGCTCCGACGCATTCAGGTAGGAGGAGAAATATCCCTCTGCCGGGCGCCCGTTGATCAACATATTCCCTTCACCCTCGGATAGGTAGATGCGAGCCGTAGATCGCTTCCTTCTCCCTATCGCATGTATCGCATTTCCAACACGTTTAGGCAATCGCCTTGCTCCATCTTCCACGAAGGAAAGACACCTCCTGCTATTTACTAGTGCACGAAACTATACAAATACACACCTGCCAATGCAACACACCCAAGAATTGGCGTTGACTCAGGCTCCACTGTCTACATCACTTACTGGCGGTCCCGAGGGGATTCGAACCCCTGTCGCCGGGATGAGAGCCCGATATCCTAGGCCACTAGACGACGGGACCGGCATTCGCTATTAATTATGCTCTATACCGGTCGGTCCATCAAGGACCGTTAAGCTAGCTTTCTACCCTTCCTCTTTCTTCGTCGGCGGTAGAGCCTTGATCAGCGGCTCCGCTTCCTTTAGCGCGGAGATCAGCTCACCGTACAGTTCCACTGGGATAGCAATTCCCTTCCTTGTCGGCTTCCACTCCCCGTCCTCTGTCTCGTAGAAGTTACGGATGTCCAGGTAATCGCGGTCGTGAAAGCGCGAAAGGCGGATATGCATCCTGCTTCCCATCCCCTTGTCGATGGTCTTTATCAATTGTTCGTCGCCTGCTTGCTTCTCTTCGGGCATGGTTCCTCCTCATCCTCGGTGATCATCTGTTCTCATCGGCTCATTATACATCTAATCGCGGGGCAAAGAAAAATGGGCCTGCCTGGACTCGAACCAGGGACCTCCCGCTTATCAGGCGAGCGCTCTAACCAGCTGAGCTACAGACCCAAGACCGACATAATGGTAGCCAGCGTGTGATTGATTGTCAAGGACTACACTCAGCAAAACATGGATACGGTAAGGACTTACAGCGTCTGCTCTTCCAAGTCCGCCTTGCGCAGAGCGGTGAGAAGTTCAGTTAGATCCCCCTCAAGAATATCGTGTAAGTGATACAAAGTGAGACCGATGCGATGGTCGGTGACCCGATTCTGTGGGAAGTTATAGGTGCGAATCTTCTCGCTGCGATCACCGGACCCAATCTGCTTGCGGCGCGTGGCGGATAGCTCTGCCTCGTGCTCCTTCTCCAAGCGATCCTTTAACCGAGAGCGCAACACGCGCATCGCCTGTGCCTTGTTCTTGTGCTGTGACTTCTCATCCTGGCAGCTTACGACAAGCCCGGTGGGAATGTGCGTGATCCGTACGGCAGAGTCGGTCGTATTAACGCTTTGCCCGCCCGGGCCGGTGGAACGGAAGGTATCGATCTTCAGGTCGTTCGGATCGATATTGACCTCAATCTCCTCGGCTTCCGGCAGGACAACAACGGTAGCGGTAGAGGTGTGAATCCGTCCAGCAGACTCGGTCTCCGGCACTCGCTGTACGCGATGCACACCAGACTCGTAGCGAAAGCGCCCGAATGCGTTCTTCCCTTCAATGGCGAATGTGATCTGCTTGAACCCACCTAGCGGGGTGGGATGGCTATCGAGGAGGGAGATCTTGAACCCGTTGGCCTCGCCAAAGCGTGTGTACATGCGAAACAGATCGGCGGCGAACAGACTTGATTCATCTCCACCGGCACCCCCTCTGATTTCAACGATTGCGGTCTTGCGATCGCGTGGATCGGGAGGAATGGCGAGGTTAAGAAACTTCGCTTCAACCTGCTGCAACTCAGTGCGATCCTTTTCCAGCGCTTCGTCTATCTCTTCGCGCAGATCCTCCTCGGTTTCCCACATTTCTTCCTCCTCGGAGATTGAGGATGTAACTTGTTCCCACTGCTCGCCGAGGTTAATCAGATCGCGCAGGTGCGCGTACCGCTGGGTGATGTTCCTGTACTGTGGGCTCGTGATCACTCGCGGATCGCTCATCTGTTCTTCCAGACGAGCGTACTCCGCTCTTGCTTGCTCCAGTTGTTTTACGACCTGTTCGTTGATCATTGCAAGTGAAGAAGCTACGTGATAGCAGGGGGAGATTTCAAGCTCGGTTATCAAGCAAGTACTTGCGAAGCACGTCATTTTCTGCGTGTAAACGGGAAATATCGGCGTCTTTCTCCGCCAGACAAGTGTGCAGCTCGGATACCAGGGAGTCCCTTTCCAGCAGTTGCTTGCTATTGGCCGAAGCGAGTGCGCCCCGCAGGTATTTCACCTGTTCAGCAAGGACCCGCTCCAGGTCACAAGCAAACTCCATATCGTCGAGCGAGAGCTCTGGAAGAAGCTTATCCGTAAATCCGTGCGTTTGCATATACTCATTCTCCATCGTGAACTAGTGAGAGTGCGAGGACAGGTGGCCGCAAGCGCGGGGAATCTTGGCTCAGTAAAGCCTTTGATGCATTCAGCATGAATTCGTGTAAGTTTGCACGCGCCACGCAAGCGCATATCCTGTAGAATTGTGTCTGGAGAGCGCCTGGCGCCCATGTGTTTGGCATAGCATGCTAAGTGAACAAGCACAAGGCCGCTCTTGCGGCCCTGTGCTTCTGGCTGTTGAAGGAGGTAAGGAGGTATTTATCCCTTTTTCGTACTTACATACACAGCTGGCAGCGGGAAGTTTCACGGGAAACGGAGCGGAATGCAGAACCGAGGAGGAGCGCGGAATGCGCAGCCCGGAACGAGTTTGAATGCGGAGCGCGGAACGTCTAGTGAATGGGGAAGTCGAAATGCAGACTACTGAGGGACGTAGCATGAGAGAGCATATATGATCGTCTACGTGTTTCGCCGAGTGCTGAGCCTTATCGTTTCGTGCTTCTTGATCTCCGTTCTCGTCTTTCTTGTCATGCACGTTATCCCCGGCGATCCGGCGCAGATCATGCTTGGGACAGAGGCGGATCCGGCGACGCTCTCTGCGCTTCGCACTCAACTTGGGCTTGACCGACCGCTCTACGTGCAGTACGGGGCATGGGCTTGGGGGATCTTTACTGGCCAACTTGGTCAGTCCCTGCGCTATCACGTGCCGATCTCCGGCCTGATCGCCTCACGATTGGCGGTGACGGTGCCGCTTGCGGTTTTAGCGATGCTCATTGCTGTGGTGATCGGCCTCCCCGCAGGGCTCTACGCAGCAACACACCGCAGTGGCCCAGGCGACTACGGCGTAATCGCTTTATCCCAGGCAGGCCTCTCGATTCCTTCCTTCTGGTTGGGGATCTTGCTTATGCTCGTCTTCTCCATAACGCTGCGATGGCTGCCGGCAGGGGGATTTGTCCCTTGGAGCGAGAGCATCGTCGGAGCGCTCCGGTCACTGCTCCTTCCCGCGGCTGCCCTGGGGTTGATTCGGGGAGCGGTGGTCGCTCGTCTCAGTCGGTCATCTCTCCTCAATGTGCTTGGGCGCGACTTCGTTCGTACGGCTCGCGGCAAGGGCGTATCCGAATGGGGAGTAATCTGGAAACACGCTTTGCGCAATGCCCTCATTCCGATTATCACCGTGATCGGGATGCAGTTTGCCGCGTTGCTTGCGGGGGCAATCATCATCGAGAACGTCTTCTACCTTCCAGGTTTGGGAAGGCTGGCCTTTCAGGCGATCGGGCAGCGTGATCTCCCGGTGGTGCAGGACATCGTCGTGTTGGTGGCGATCCTCGTTGTGGGGATGAATCTGATCGTCGATCTTGCCTACGCCATGCTTGATCCGCGCATCAGGCTGGAGTGATGATGAAACACGAACACACATTCGCCAAGCATGCGCGCAGAAACGTAAGCTTCACAGTTGGGTGCGCGATTGTTATCTTCGTCCTTCTGGTGACCGTCATCGGCATTTTCTACACCCCCTACGACCCCATCAAGATGCATATTGCAGACAGGCTCGCGTCTCCCACGTGGCAGCACCCTCTGGGAACGGATTCCTACGGCCGCGACGTTGTGAGCCGGATCATGCAGGGAGCGCGGAACTCGATCCTCGTCGGGCTGGTCACGGTGAGTGGGGGGATGGCTCTTGGAATCCTGTGCGGCCTGATCGCCGGTCTGGCAGGGGGGATGATGGACGAGGCAACGATGCGGGTCATGGATGTTCTATATGCATTCCCTGCCGTACTGAGCGCGATCCTCTTCTCCTCGGTGTTCGGTCCCAGCCTGACGAATTGCATGATCGCTATTGGAATCTATAACATACCGATCTTCGCTCGCCTCACGCGGGGATCGGTCCTTTCCGCACGCGAGGAAGAGTACGTCGCCGCAGCAGTGGCCATCGGTCGCAGTCGCGCGGCCGTGGCCTGGCACCATGTGCTGCCGAACATCCTCTCGCCGCTCGTCGTGCAGGGTACGATCCAGTTCGCTGGCGCGATCCTTGCCGAAGCAGGATTGAGCTACCTCGGACTCGGCACGCAGCCACCATTTGCCAGCTGGGGCGGGATGCTCCGTGATGCACAGACGTTCATGGGGCTCGATCCGATCCTTGCCGTCTTTCCCGGGATTGCCATTGCAATCACTGTCCTCGGCCTCAATCTATTAGGGGACGGATTGCGCGACATGCTGGACCCAAGCTACATGCGTTCGTACTAGCCCCTCCCTTGCCTGCTGTACGTGCGAGCGGTACCATGCGCGGCGAGGCATTGCATCTTGAAGGGAACAAATCGCACTTCTTAGAGGAGGGATCCATGCGTACGAGGTTTTGTGTGCTGATGGTTGTTGTGTTGGTCCTAGTGGGGATGTCCGTCTTTTCCCAGATAAGCGGAGGGACACTCACCGTTGCGCTGATGGCCGAACCGGACGGGTTGAACATGATCCTTACCCCGGCGGCAGCGAGCTTCCAGCTTGTGATGTACAACATCAACGAGCCGCTGCTGCGCTACAACGCCGATCGGGTGATCGAGCCGTTGCTGGCAACGAGTTACGAGGTAACGGACGAGGGTGATGAGACGTACTACACGTTCCACCTGCGAAGCGGAGTCGTGTTTCACAACGGGGCATCGTTCACCGCTAGTGACGTCAAGTACACGTTTGACACGCTCCTTGATCCGAAGACTGCATCGCCCAACGCGTCCCTCTTTTCGTTTGTGAAGGAGGTCGACGTCATAGACTCGTTGACTGTGCGCTTTGTGACTCAAGGAACGGGGGCTCCCTTGATCGGCTACCTCGCCTCGGCAAAGGGGACGGGAATCATACCTGCCGGGTCGGATGTGAATGCGCTGCGCACACATCCAATCGGCACCGGCCCGTTCAGGTTCTCAGATTGGGTTCCTGGCGATCACATCACGCTCGTGAAGAACAGCGACTACTGGCAGCCAGGTATTCCGTATCTGGACAAGGTGATCTGCAGATTCATTTCCGATCAGGCGGCATCGCTCGCCGCTCTGCGCGCGGGGAACGTGGATCTCATTGATCGCATGGTCGGGCAGAATGCGCTGCAGATCGAAAACAACCCTGCGTTCAAGGTCATCTCCGGCCCGCAGAACCTGGTACAGATCCTGGCGATGAACAACTCACGCCCGCCGTTTGACAACGTCCTTGTTCGCCGTGCACTATGCTACGCGATCAACCGCGACGAGATCATCGTGGCGACCGATCTCAAGCAAGAGTGGGGGAGCCCGGTCGGCTCGCACATGACACCACTCAGCCCTTACTACGTCGATCTCGTCGGCAGGTACCCTTACGACCCTGACAAGGCGCGTGCTCTCCTTGAGCAGGCTGGCTACCCGGACGGATTTTCTACCACGATCTACCTCCCGCAGCCCTACGAGTTTCACATTCGCACCGGACAGATCATCGCCGACGAGCTGAGGCAGGTAGGGATCAACTGTAAGCTGGAGATCCTTGAGTGGGGGCAGTGGCTCGACCGCGTATACAAGCAATGGGACTATGATATGACCGTCATCGCTCACGATGTGTTCATCGAGCCGGCGGCCAACTTCACCAAGGGGTTCGAACAGGCACAGGAAGACAGGTCTTCTGCCTACTACTGGCAGTACACGAACGACTACCTGCGTGATCTCCTTGTGCGCGGTCGGGAGACGAACGATCTTGCTGAGCGAAAGGCGATCTATGCAATGGTGCAGACGCTGATCTCGGATGATGCCGTCATGGCCTGGATTCAGGTGCCGCATCAGCTGGAGGGGATGAACACCAAACTGATGGGTTACCACATCCTGCCGCTGTATGTCCTCGATCTAGGGTCGATCTACTGGGAGGAGAAGTGATGAAAAAGACGGAGCATCCGTACGGCATGTGGAACAGCCCGATCACGCCGCGGCAACTGGCGCTCGGGGTGCGGTTGAGCGACGTAATGTGGGACTCGGATGGTAAGACGCTTGTCTGGCTAGAAGGGCGATCCGATCGAGGCGTGCTAGTCGCCGTGCGCCGAGGAGAAGGAGCGCGCGACCTGACAGCGGAGCTCTCGGTGCGTGCGCGTGTTGGCTACGGAGGCGGAGACTTCACCGTGGCAGGTGGGATAGTATATTTCGTCAGCGGAGGGAGGATCTATCGTCAATCCCTTGCTGGCGGAGCTGCACGGCCAATCACCCCGCCGTGCGGCGAGGCGGCATCACCCACGGTCTCACCCGATGGCCGCTTCATCATCTACGTTCACTCCGATGAAACAAACGACGCCATCGCCATCTGCGATACAGAAGGCAAGTACTGGCCGCAGCGGATCGCTGTGGGCAACGACTTCTACATGCACCCCGGCTGGCATCCGGATGGGACGATGGTCGCTTGGATCAGTTGGGATCATCCGAACATGCCGTGGGATGGGACGAGGCTCCACCTAGGGACGCTGCAAATGAGCAATACCGGTCTGCCTAAGCTTGACGACGATCAGCTCATAGCGGGAAGCGACGGCGTGGCGATCTTTCAGCCGCAGTTCTCGCCCGATGGGACAAGCTTGGCGTACGTATCCGACGAAGCCGGCTACGGGAACCTGATGCTCTACGATCTGGCAACGGGGACAAGCCGTCCGTTGACCTCTGGGAATGATGAGATCGCACAGCCTGGTTGGGTGCAGGGAGAACGCACCTATGGTTTCACAAGCGACGGGCGCGCCATCATCTACCGAGCGCGGGTCGACGGCTGCGATACGCTCTGGCAGCTCGATCTTGAGACTGGGAATGTGGAGTCACTCGAGCCATATTTCTCTGCGTACTCGCTCTTCTCCCAGGTCTCGCCATCGCCGACCGAGGATGCTGTCGCACTCATTGCGCAGGGAGCGACGATTCCGCCGCGCATTGTTACATGTACGCTCGGCGTTGGCTCGAAGCAGAATGCCTCTCAACCACGAATCCATCGCTTCAGCGCAACAGAGACGATCCCACAGGATGATTTGTCGACACCAGAGCAGGTAACTTGGCCATCATCCGACAGCGAGACCGTGCACGGTCTCTACTACGCTCCACGCAACGAGGCGTTCGTCGAACGCGGGAAACCGCCAGCAATCGTCCAGGTGCATGGCGGCCCGACATCGCAGTATGTAATCGGCTACCATGCACAGGCGCAGTTCTTCACCTCGCGTGGTTACGCCGTGTTGCAGGTAAACCACCGTGGAAGCACCGGCTACGGTCGCGTGTACCGCGAGGTGCTGAACGGTAACTGGGGGGTCATCGATCTAGAGGACACTGCCGCTGGAGCGCGCTTCCTCGCCCAGAGTGAGCGGGCAGATGGAAAGCGGCTGGTGATCATGGGGGGGAGTGCCGGTGGATACACTGTCCTTCGTTGTCTCACCGAGCACCCTGGCCTCTTCCGCGCAGCCCTTTGTCTGTACGGGGTCTCCGATCTCTTTCGCCTGGCACTGGAGACACACAAGTTCGAAGCGCACTACCTCGACTCCCTTGTTGGACGGTTGCCGGAGGCAAGTGCAATGTACCGTGAGCGTTCGCCTGTTTATTCGGTGGATAAGATCGTCGACCCAATTGCCATCTTCCAGGGGGAGGACGACAAGGTCGTCCCCAAAGAGCAGTCAGAGGTCATCGTTCACTCATTGCAGCGAAGAGGGATCAAGCATGAGCACCACCTCTATCCGGGAGAGGGACACGGTTTTCGCAAAGTAGAGACCATCGAAGCCTTCTATCGCGATGTGGAGCGCTTCCTGCGCGAGACAGTGCTCTTCTCCTGAGAAGTGTCGATCACGAATTGCACGAATGAAACGCGGAACTCGGAATGCGGAATGAGAAAAGAGAGAAGCAGCCCTCTCGCGAAGAGTGTGCGCTGCAGTCGGAAAGTAGGATCCCGGGCTTGTGTAGCGGGGCAGCTTGTCTGCCACGTTTCGAGTGCGAGCTGAGGAACGCAGAACGAGTTTGAACGCGGAGTGCGGAACTCGGAATGCGGAATAAGTAAAGAGAAAAGCTTTGTCTCGCGCAGAGGCGCAGAGACGCCAAGGAAAGCAAGAGCAACAAAGGGAGAGGAAACAAGTCTCCGCGTTCCAAAGTTTGGCATGCATTCCGCGTTCCGATTACGGTGCTTGCAGCGGGATTGCTAGCCAGGCGTCGATCTTTGCCGCCCAGTTTGCCTGCACGTCAGCGTTCATGCCATGTGCTGTCTCATCGTCGTAGAGCGATTGCATTTGGGAGGCCATGTCCAGAACAGCCGCGGCTGCGACGTTGATCTCTTTTCGCAGAGCAGTTCGTACCTCGTCTTTTCCTGTTCCCAACGCGTGGGGAAGGGCAAGAAGGGACAAGAGTTTGCGAGCGTAGACCTCGTTCAGATCGAAGTGGCGTTGTTCATGGTCTAGAACATTCGCCGATCTTCCTTGCGATGCAGCCCAGGAAAGAGACGGTTCCATGGTGTTTGTCACGTTGATCATCGATTCGTCAACGTACCCGTACCAAGCTCCGCGATTCCTGTCGTAATCGATGACGTACGACACGGACCAGTTGATGGTCATGTGAATGGCGGCGGCCTCCGCCTGCAAGCAACCATCCTGCGGATACGGTGCTAGGAAGAGTCCCCAGGAGATCGGCTGACCCGCACCCCAAGATACGTGCTCTGGAACCTGGGCAGTTGCTCCAATCGTCATTACGGAGCCAGCGATCATGACGACTATGAGCATGAGCGCCGTTCTCTTGCCAAGCGCAGTCTGCATCTTACCCCCACCTTCTTCGTCCGTGATAGGCGCGATGATAGCAGATTGCTCGTCAGCGTGCGACCGGAATACATCCGCAAATTGATGCACCTGCATGAATGATGGTCCTTTTCTCACACCCGCTCGCTCGTGTACACAAGCTTATCTTTCAGCCTTCAGCTTTCAGCTTACGACTTCCGACATTCCGACCTCCGCGTTCCAAGTTCCGCGTTCTCTCACGCCCGCTCGCTTGCGCTCGCTCAAGGTCTGCTTGCGAACAGACGCGCACAAACAGGGCCAAGATCGCCAAGGACTACCAGTGCAACTCTGAAGCGAAACGTAGCAGACAAGCTGCTACGCTACACAGACACGCCAACCTCATCTGCGGCTCTTGAGCCATGGACTTCTTCGCTGTCCTTGGTGTCCTGTCTGTCAAAGCCCGAGAACAGACAGGCCTTTGCGTCTTTGCGAGAGAATGCCTTTCTCGTTCCACGTTCCGCATTCCGAGCTCCACACTCCGCGTTCAAACTCGTTCCGCGTTCCTCTAGGCCTTGTCCACGCGACCTGCGCACAATGGCGATAGTTGCAGGGGACAGATGTGCCTTGCATTGTGATGGGGATGCCGTACACAATCAGTGACACGAAGTCATTAGATAACTGTATGCAGATTGAGATGAAAGGAGTAGAGATGTCGCACAGGGAAGGAGTACTTGGGAGTAACTACGCTTGCTTTGCCTTTGCTTTGGTCTTCCTTCTCGTGTTTCTCTCGTTTGCTGCCACTGCGGCGGAAGCCTCCTCCGGAGACCCCAACGATTGGCTTACCCAGGCCGATCAAGATTGGATCTCAGCCCACCCAGTGATCACCGTTGCGCCCGACCCCACGTTTCCGCCGATCGAGTACTTCGACAAAAGCGGAGAGTACCGCGGAATAGCGGCCGAGTATCTTGCCCTCATCGCTCGAGAGACCGGGCTAACGTTCAAGGTTGTGCACTGCGAAAGCTGGGATGAGGCACTGAACAAGGTCGAAAGCCACGAGATCGATGCATTGCCAGCAGCGGCACAGACAGAGGATCGCGGCCAGTATCTCCTATTCTCCGATCCGCTGCTCATTTTCCCTGGGGTTATCATCACAAGGCAACAGGTGGGCGGTGATCTGACGTTCGACGATCTGGCCGAAATGCGCGTAGCGGTTGTGCAGGGCTATCTGTGGCAGGAGTTCATCTTGCGTGATCACCCGGAGATTACTCTTGACCTTGTTCCCGACGTTGCAACTGGTCTTCGCAAGGTTTCGCTCGGGATGGCGGATGCCATGGTAGCGACGCTTCCGATAGCCATCTACTATATCGAGCAGGAGGGAATCCCCAACCTGCGTGTGGCTGGAGAGACCGGGTACTT
>Ga0222683_1000622_pt1 | contig 11102 bp, 15 predicted proteins | sample AntAcemetage1073_FD_179841 | JGI IMG/M metagenome (GOLD analysis project Ga0222683, IMG submission 179841) | Saline water microbial communities from Ace Lake, Antarctica - #1073 | ecosystem: Environmental > Aquatic > Non-marine Saline and Alkaline > Saline | place: Antarctica: Ace Lake... | reverse complement strand
TCCCATTTTATATCACTTGTCATTTAGAAGCGACATATGTCCTGTCCCAACACAAAGCGGAGCGGTTGTATAAGATAGATTACTAAAGAAATGGATGTTACAATATTATAAATTCGAAGGGTGGTTCTGTTTTGGAAGGCCATATCTAAAGAAAGACAACAGAACCCCAAATGACGAAGACAGAATCCCGATAAAATTAGGGTGCTGGGTGTAGGTTGTAAGCCTCCTTGCAACAGGAGAAAATCAGTATTTTTTCTATTTTTATAAGACAGAAGTAACAACAGTTCTAATTAGTAAAAATAAGTAGAAAACCTTATATACGTAAAAATACATATATTACTTAAGGTAATAATTATGACAAATATGACTCTTGCAATACCTGAAGAACTTCATAAAATAATTAAAAAACACAAGGAAATTAAATGGACTGAAATAGCCAGGCAAGCCATGTGGGAGCAAGCTCGAAAACTTGAACTCATTGATGATATTCTTTCAAAAAGTGAATTAACAGAGGAAGATGCTCTTGAAATTGGAAGGAAAATTAAACGTGAAATAGCAAAAAAACATGGTTTGGTTTGATGAGATTAGTAATAGATACCAGTAGCATAATTTCTGCTCTTATTAAAAATGGAATTTCGAGAAGAATCATTGTTTCTCCAGCAATTCAATTTATTACACCAGATCATTCCTTGAAAGAAATTTCGAAATATAAGGAATTGAGGCTGACCAACAACCAAATATTGCAAAAAACTGGTATTCAAAAAGACATTTGTTCAATGAAAATCCGGGATTTTTATGTAGGGAATACTGTTTTAAGCACCCTGCTTTTCTAGAATTGAAGTTATTAGTCAGCCTCAATTGATATGTAAAAAGGCTAAAATTAACTCTAATAAATTTAACATCATTCTTAATTTACTATTTGAAAAGATTACAATTATACCAAAAGAAGAATATGAAGAATTTTTTGATGCTGCAAAAACACTTATTGACGATATAGATGATGTACCATTTATTGCTCTATATCTTGCTTCAAAAGCTGATGGCATTTGGAGCGATGACACTCATTTTAAAACAAGGAAAGAAATAACAATTTATCGCACAAGAGAATTGGCTCTTGCATTTAAGCCTCGAAAAAAATAATATTAATTAGTGCTGGGTGTAGGCCGTAAGCCTCCTTACATCCAATTATATTTGATTATTAGAATAATATTGTAGGAGAACCAGTAGAACGGCAGTACATTATCTAATCAAGAAATACACAGCAGAGGTAGGTATGGAGAAGAGGGTTTATCCACATCTATTCAGAATCTCAAGTATTGCAGACGAAAAAACCTTTAAATGAATTAAGCATATCCATAATGAAAGTGAAAGTAATTTAAATTATTTGATGTGGAATATAAAAATGTGTGGGGGAGTATAATGATGTATTGGAAAAATGATATATTAAATAGTGCATGTATTTTTGGGAGGTGGGCCTTTAATGCCTACAGATGATCTTACAGCCCATATAAAGGATATATTGAATGCCCTTAGTGAAGATTCAAAAGAAGTAAGCCAGAACGAACTCGAAAAAGAATTGAAAAAATTCTTGGAATATGGTGTACCTATTGAACAGGCAAAACAAACACTTATAACGAAATTTGGTGGGGGTGCATCGTTTAATTCTACTCCATCATCTTCTGAAAGAACGTTGATATCTGATCTCAGACCCAATGAACGCAGTGTAAACTTATTATGCCACGTGATTGCAATAAATCCAAAGGAAATAACTGTAAAGGGCGAGAACAGAAAAATATTTTATGGAATTTTAGGCGATGAAAGTGGTACAATTCCATTTACTGCCTGGAACGACATTGAAGTAGAAAGAGGAGATGTGATAAAAGTATCAGATGCTTATACACGTGAATGGCAAGGAAACGTACAACTAAACTTCGGAGATCGAGTAAATATCGAAAAGACAGATAAGGATAAACTTCCTAAAGATGCCTTCGAACCTAAGGAATTCAAGGTAAAGGATTTAAAATCCGGTCTCGGAACAGTCGACGTTCAAGCAATAATCCTTGATTTAAACGAGCGGGAGGTGGAAGTAAACGGTGAAACAAAGAAGGTTTTTTCAGGCATCATTGGTGATGAAACAGGTAAAGCCCAGTTTACATCGTGGCATGATTTCAAACTCAAAGAGGGAGATGCCTTACAAATAACCGGCGGGTATGTAAAATCTTGGAAAGGAATTCCTCAGCTAACATTTGATGAAAAAGCAAAAGTTAAAAAAATAGACAAAAAAAATATCTCGAGAGATGAAATAAAAATAAGAAAAATGCCACTTCACGAATTGGTAGAAGAAGGGGGTGCATTGGATGTTAAAGTGGAGGGAACCGTAATAGAAATAAGACCCGGTTCTGGTTTTATTATGCGATGTCCTGAATGCAATCGTACTTTACAAAACGGCAAATGTAGCATACATGGTGACGTGGAAGGGAAACCTGATTTGAGAATCAAGCTCGTTGTTGACGATGGTACAGCAGCAGTAAGCAGCGTTATGAATAAAGATCTAACTGAAAAAATCCTCGGTAAAACGTTAGATGAATGCAAAAAAATAGAAGAAAATGTTCTGTTCGAAGAGATGAATAATCTACTTTTTGCCCATAGAATCAACTTGAAAGGAAATGCACTTAGCGATAGTTTCGGTACAACATTAATAGCTAAAGACGCAGAGTTTGTTGATATTGATATAAAGAAGGAATCTGCAAAATTATTTCAGGAATTGGAGGAATTGCAATGAAACGTCAGGCAGCTTGGAGAGTTTTTGCAAGCGAATACAACGATTCAACCGTTGAATTGAAAGGCGAGGGAGAGATGGCTCCATCTTATGTTGTTACTCCATTGGGAGCTAAGATCAACCGCTTATTTGTAATAGGCGTTCTTACAGACGTTGAGAACGTCTCCGAAGGTGGAGAGTTTGTTAGAGCGCACATTTCTGATCCAACTGGCATTTTTACCTTGTATTCGGGTCAATATCAACAAGAGGCCACAGACGCTTTTTCCAACATTGAGGTACCAGCCTTTGTAGCAGTCGTTGGAAAAACAAGAACATACGTACCTGAAGAAGGAGGAGATATGTATACATCCATCCGCCCAGAAAGGATCATCGAGGTTAACGCAGACATAAGGGATCAATGGATTCTGGAAACATGTACAAGTACGAAAGATAGAATCGAAGCTTTTGCAGAAGCAAATAAAATGGGCGAGCCAAACGTTGGAGATCTCAAAAAATTAGGATACCACACCGACCTTGCTGAGGGGTTAATTACTGCCTTGAAAAGCTATGAAAATGTTGACTTAAGTAAATACATTGCATTGATTAAAGAATCTCTAGAATACCTTACGCCAGACAGAAAAGACTTGCCAGATGTCAGCAAAAAGGATAAAGAGATAGTCAAAAAAGAAGAAAAGAAACAAGAGAAGAAAAAAGCTGGGGTAAAAACAGATGAAAAGGATAATTTTGAGGAAACCGAAAACACCGTTTTGAAAGTCATAAAGGATAATGAAGGTGAAGAAGGGGCGTCCTGGGATTCAGTTACCGAAAAGTGTGGAAAATTTGGTCTTGACGAGGATTCAATCGAAGAAGCACTTAGCTCACTTATGGACAAGGGTTTGATATATGAGCCCGTTCTTGGGACGATCAAAACCACCTAGAAGAAAAACCTGAACTAATCCCCTTATTCTTCTGCGATATTTTCATTTTGACAGTATCACAAGATATCTTTATATAGTGTTATAGATAAACATTATCATGGATATTTAGTGGTAGGTGAAGATGATGAAACAATATGAAAAAGGGAAAGGAAGGTCTAAGAATTATCCATCCCTATATGATGTTTTTAACCCTGGAGACAGAGTAAAAAGAAGTTGCACGGACAAATATGGCAAATCAGAGGAATACGAAGGAATTGTAATGGGTATGGATGACAACAGCATGGAAATCTTTTGGGATACATTGGATAGAAAATACAGCCCTAAAGAAATAGATGCGAATTTCACCAATTGTTCAATAGATGAGATATTTGAAGGTAGTGAAAAGTATACTCCCATCAGGAAGGAGAGAGAGAATTATAGACATATATTAAAAGTATACTAAAGAGGCATATATTTGTATATATTTGATTTAGAATCTAGAACTGCTATTGACAAAAAAAAATTTACAAATCATTTAGAATGTACTAGTTACAGAAGAGCGAGGGAGGACATTGGATGAATAGAGAGGCTCTACCCCTCATATTTGCAATATTCATACCCATCATTTTGGTTTTTTTAATCATGATACAGATTAGTGGATATGATCTAACCTCATTTTTTAGAAAAATTGATCTTATCTATTACATCATCATCACTCCAATTGCCCTTGGTTTTATGGCTGCTATTATGAAATATAAAAAAGTATGATGTTCAGTAAGTTTTAGATATATTTAAAGACATATAAATAGATATATTTATGTAACGCTTTTGCCAGATTTATGATGTTTTACTACCGCTTCACCTGCATTCCGGAACGCTCTTGAAACCCCCCCAACACCCAATTTTACTCCACCAAATATCCGTGAAACTACCAATGCATGATGCTCCAAGTTGTGTTTTTTTAATACTTCCAGTAAAACTTTACCAGGATGTCCAACCTCACCATCATCTTTAAACGACTCGACAATTTGACCAGAACGATTAGAAACACGTAATGCATAACAGTAGTGGTTTGCCTTTTTATAGGAAGATCTATGTGACTTTATAATATCCATAATTTCATCTTCATCACCCAGTTCATACAGATGAGCAAAGAATTGGGAACGGCGGACGACCAATTTGCCTGCGGATAACTCCTTCATGATTTTAAGTTAGAACAAAAGGGGTTTTAATGTCTTTTGCAAAAATGAAGCACAACCATAAACAATAGAAGGCAGCTGGCATGAATTGTACAACAAATCATTAATAAGTATAATTATACAGATTATGCAGATAAATATGATAATTGCAGGATTGCTATCAAGTCAAAACGAAGCAAATGAAATACAATACATCGCAAAAATTTTTACAGTAAAGAGCAGAATCCGTTTTATTGTAAGAAGGGAAGAAATCAAAGAGTTACTAAAAAGAGAAGAAAAAATCCCCAAACAGTAAGTTTAAAAATATATCTGATGTTTCGCCACTCCAAGGGCGAAACAAAATGACCGTTTTGATTATAGCTTCAACCAAAGATCCTGCAAGCATCAACATCAAAAAAAATCTTTTAAAACAATCAAGTTGGGAGGAAATAGACGAATTTTATGAAAACGCCGTCTACAGACATTCCAATATGAAAGACATAATTATGGTCACAATAAATGACAGAAAGATAACACATGAAAATCTTGATAAAGAGGTAGAGGAAAAACTAGGGATAAAACCAAAACAAGCCATTTTTATTTCCCGTCACACTAGCAAAACTGGAAAACCAACACTAACTACCCACCCAATAGGAAACTATGGTGTGGCACAATTTGGCGGAGAAGACAAAACCTTACCAGAATCATCACCTCGATTAATGACTCATCTACTGAGGATACTGAAAAAAAACGCTAAACAAGCAGATCTCTACCACCAAGTATGTTTTGAAGTCACCCACCATGGGCCCTATATTTCTATTCCTTCCCTCTTTGTAGAGGTCGGAAGTACAAAAGAAGAATGGGAAAAACAAGAACCAGCAAACATCGTGGCAAAATCGGTACTTGAACTCTTGGATTCGTATCATTATGAGAGTGATTTGCCTAACGACATACCTGTGCTAATTGGAATTGGTGGAGGACATTATGCACCACGATTCACAGACGTTGTTCTTGAAAAGAAAGCAGCATTTGGTCATATGGTGCCAACCTACCAAATCAAAGCAGGAAATTTCACTGAAACTACCCTTGATCAAGTAATTCAAAAAACACCAAATGCATCAATCGGCTATTTCCACAGGAAAGCATTAAAAAAATCGCAGATGAAAGAATTCAAAACATGGTTTGAACAACGAGACATCCCAGTGATATCCAGTAAAGAACTTCAGGACCTTACTTTAGAGACGTTGTAGCAAGAATATGCGCCTGCCGTAATGGCTCAGGGTGTTTATATTTGCTAAGATGTTTCACAATATCTAAAGAAGTTTCAAAAGAAATCTTATGACCTGGGGAAACATAAACAGGTTTTTTTGCTCGTTTAGATGAAAACAAAGTATAACCAATTTTTTTATTATCCAGCTTAACAGTATTGCCTTCTAATTTTCCACAAAGCATACTTTTTGCAACTCCAATACTTGGAATGTCAAGACTAACACCTACATAAGACGCCATACCAATTCCAAAAGGATGCATTAGTCCATTGCCATCAAGCATTAAAACAGATGGTTTGGCATCCAAAATTCCTACTAATTTTTTCACAAACGGTGACTCTCTAAACGATAAATATGTTGGGATATATGGAAAAAAAGTTTTAGCAAAAACTGTTTTTTCTTCAATAACTTCCTTTGTTTTATAATCCATGACTACACATGCACCACAACAGTCATCAAAATCATTTTTAGGATATGCCACATCAAATCCAGCAACATTTTCTATCTCATCAAAGCCATCGTTGGTATCTACTTTTTTGCTCAATTCTATCTGCTTTGATCTAAGTTTCTTTAAAGGATAATCAGTTTTGAAATCATCAAATAATATATTTTCAAAATCAACAATTAGGTCGTCCTCAACAGATATACTATCCTGTTTCAACCTTCTAATTTTGTCATCTATGCCCAGTCCAAATCCGCCAAGTCGGCCATCTGAATAAACTATTTTAAAACAAGGCATAGTATCAGCATCAGGATTTTGATTCATCATCCTTCCAACCGCCCTTGCAGCACGTATATCTCCCAATGCCTTTGCTACATTCCCGTATGTAGAAACCTTTCCGTTGGGGATCTGTCGTACCAAATCATATGTATACTCAAAAAGATTCATAGATAGGAAAACAACTACGTTTTGTAAATAGTTTTCTTTGAAAAAAATCTAAAACATAGCGGGATAAAATGAATAAAATCAAGTTTCTAGGGACCGCTGGTGCACGTTTCGTCGTTACCAAACAGTTACGAAAATCTGGAGGGCTATGGCTAACACTTGACGATACAAACGTATTGATCGATCCAGGTCCAGGCTCACTAGTCAGATGTCTTTCGAGTAGACCTAAACTTAACCCTAGAGATCTTGACGGTATAATATTGACACATCGACATATCGATCATTCAAATGACATCAACATAATGATAGAAGCCATGACTAATGGAGGGTTCAAGAAAAAAGGAGTGGTCTTTGCTCCAACTGACGCACTTGAAGACGATCCGGTCATTCTGAAATATGTAAGAGATCATGTTGAAAACATTGAAATTTTAAAAGAAAAAGGGATCTATAATATAGGCAATATCTCTTTTTCGACACCCATCAAACACATTCATGGGGTTGAAACCTATGGTCTAAACATTCACGGAAAAGATTGCTTGATTTCACTGGTTACTGATACAAAATACTTTGATGGACTTGAATCCCATTATACGGGCGACATACTCATTCTCAATGTCGTATTATTAGAAGGTAAAGAACACATAATGCATCTTTCACTCAAAGATGCGGAGAAAATAATTACTGCCAATAAACCAAAGTTAAGCATTCTTACACATTTTGGCATGACAATGATAAAGGCAAAGCCTTGGGAAATCGCAGAGCAACTTTCTGGTAAACTAGGGGTTAAAGTTATCGCTGCTAGTGATGGTATGGAAATAGATATCGATCAGTATAAATTCTAATCAATTTCGCTTTCTTCAACTATCTTAGCCATTCCTCCAACCTTTACCCCCGTCTTTTCTAGTTCTACAAATACCCTTCCCGGCCTTCCGATTATATCTCCCTGTTCGCACATTAAACTCTTGTCTTTGATGATTCCGTTTTTTAGAAGATAACTGCAAACAGCACCATTTGCAGTACCAGTGACAGGATCTTCATTTATGCCATATAACGGTGCAAAATTTCTTGCATGATATATTGAACTGGATTCAATGGTATCAAAAGTAAAAAGATGAAAACTTCCAACGCCTAACTTGGCACATATTTTTTTAATTTTTTCGAAATTTGGCCTAATTTCTTTGAGAGTATCAAAAGAATGTATAGATAAAGGCAAAGTAAAAAGTCCTGTTGAAACAATTTGTTTTGGAAGCGTATCATCAATTCCATTTACCGAAATGTTTAACGAATCAGCAATTACCGATATATCTAAATATATATCTTTAATTCTTGGTTTTCCTTGGGTCATCATTACCCGTTCAACCTTTCCATTATCATTGAAATATATGTCTACCGGCAAAATCCCTGCCTTTGTCTCTTGAGTTACATGCACGTTTTTGCCATCTGAAAAAGCTCCTTTAACTGCAAGTGTAAAGAATGTTGCAATTGTTGCATGTCCACAGAGATCTACTTCAATTTCTGGTGAGAAAAATCTCACTTTGTAATCTGCGTTTTCACTTAGAAATACAAAAGCAGTCTCAGAAACTTTCAATGTCTTTGAGACATATTTCATCTGCTCGTCAGTTAAATCTGGAGAATCTAAAACAACGCCAGCAGGGTTCCCTCCCCCTATTGATTCAGTAAACGCATTAACTTTCTTAACGCTAATTTTCATAATTCAATCCTTTGTGATTCGCATAAATTTATTTCCCATTACCTTCTATGATTCCAATTCGTTGCCGAGAAACACTCCTTTTCAAACTTTTTTGTAAGCTCTTTCTCTTCTTCCGTTAACGCCCCCTTTACAAGTTCAACATTGAATTCTTGCTCAAAACCAATCTTCATAGCATGAGCAATTTCTTCAAATAAAACTTCCTTTCCTAAAACATGCTTTATTGAAGTGACCCGCTCTTTTACATCAGCTATGAGCTTATCTTTTATCTTCTCGTTTGGCACCTTAAGAAGAGAGAACATCTTTTCAACATCAACATCTGTTAGTACAGTCCCATGCTGAAGCACTGTTTTTGCCTTACGCGTCTGGGCATTTCCGGAAATCTTTTTTCCATTTGTAATAATATCATTAATCGGAACGTATGTACTTTTAATTCCCAAATTTTCCAAACCTTTCATTACCGCACCGCATATTTTACCATAGCTTTCCATTATGTTTTTTGGAATGGCACGATGAGATTCAGAAATAACTATACTGTACGTCAATTCCTTTTCATGATAAACTGCTCCACCGCCAGTGATTCTCCGAACGTAATCAACACCTAATTTTTTGCACACATCTAGATCGATCTCTTCAGCAAGACTCTGAAAATATCCAATCGAAATAGCAGATGGCTCCCAACCATAAAATCTCACAGTAGGTAAAACTTTACCCTCACTATTGGCTACTAATACCGCTCTATCCATTGCCATATTAGTAAAGGCTGAACCATAACCAGTTTCTAATAATCTCCATTGCTCTTTCATTTTTTGCACATCAATATTCCCTTTGTAAGACTTTCCACATCCACGCCAATAAACTGGATATTTTCCTCTCTAACGATTGAACCGATTTTCTTAAGCAAAATTTCTTTTTCTAACAACGTATCTTTTAATTTATTCTCCATTGATTCGATTGCTTCTTCGGGGTAAGCAAAAAAATCTCCAGTTATGTTTATTTCATCGATTAAATTGCTTTTTTCATCATATTTTAAGCGGATTTTCAAAAGTTTCCCATTTGGTACTTTGTAAACAGATCTATATTGCATTTTCATCAAGGGAGATTCTTTATTCATTTATAAATTTCATCTTTTAGTTTTCAGCAATTGCCCTTTCTGCATGATATGAACTTCTGACCAAGGGTCCAGACTCTACATGTTCAAAACCTATATCTAGAGCAATACCTTTGAATTCCTCAAATTCTTCTGGCGTGTAATATTTTTTAATTTCAGCATGATTAATTGTTGGCTGCAAATACTGCCCAATTGTCAAAAAATCGGCTTTTACTTTTCTCAGATCTTCCATAGTTTTTATGATATGACTCTTATCTTCTCCCAATCCCACCATAAAACCAGATTTTGTCTTTACATTACCATCAATATTTTTTATGTTTTCTAAAAGAGATAAGCTTGTTTTATAGTTGCCTTCCGGTCTTACTTCAGGAAACAATCCTTCGGATACTTCGATATTATGATTTATAACATCAGGTCTAGAATCCATAACTTTTTTTAGCGCATCTTTGCTTCCCCTAAAATCAGGAATCAGCACCTCCACTTTACAATCATCGTTCAATTTTTTGATTTCCTTTACACAATCATAAAAAACACTGGCACCACCATCTTCCAAATCATCTCTTGTTACAGAAGTAATAACAACGTATTTTAACCCTAATTTTTTAACACTTTCTGCAACATCTTTTGGCTCATCTGGATTTAAAGGAAGTGGTTTTCCATGTTTAACATTACAATATTTGCAGTTTCTTGTACAAGTATCCCCTAGTATTAAAAAAACAGCAGTTCCGTTACCAAAGCATTCTGCCATATTGGGGCATTTTGCCTCTTCGCAAATCGTATGTAGTTTTGCCTTCCGCAGCATCTTTTTCATTTCTGCATAAGCTTGCCCACCACCTAGAGGCACCTTTAACCAATCAGGATGACGTCTTTTTTTCATTCAATTAGACCCCCATTACTACTCTTAACAGGTCTCGTAGTCCTGGCGCAAAACCAAGTACAAATATCCCAATTTTTAAAAGGTTTATCAAGCGTCGATATTCGTGTAATTCCACCTTATAAAGTACATCAAAGAGATATATGACAAAAATAATCAGAAGAAATTTAACAATTGGAAACAATGGCGGCCAAAGTTCCATTAGAAAATTTGAGGCAGGATGCAGTTCACGATAACCAGTTAATCCCATATGCAAGGGATCATAAATGCTAACATAGCTTGTAATGCCATCAATCATATGACCGCCGATCATCGCCAAATTCAGCGGTTCTGAATAAATATTGATATGATCGTTGTCCTTGTAAAATCGAGAGACGGCATATACAATGGCAAGGATTAAAG
>Ga0222683_1000609_pt1 | contig 11195 bp, 23 predicted proteins | sample AntAcemetage1073_FD_179841 | JGI IMG/M metagenome (GOLD analysis project Ga0222683, IMG submission 179841) | Saline water microbial communities from Ace Lake, Antarctica - #1073 | ecosystem: Environmental > Aquatic > Non-marine Saline and Alkaline > Saline | place: Antarctica: Ace Lake... | reverse complement strand
ATAGCCGGTGCCGGTACTGAATTTACTACAAAAGAAATAAATGACTTGGGAATATTCCCGGTTCCAATAGGCCCAACAATGTTAAGTCAAAGATTTTATTTAGATTCCCACGGCCATTGTTTTTTAAGTACGACCCCAAGAATACGAACCACTTTGGAACTTCCGACAGGTTACTATAGTGATACTGAAGTCGATATGATACTTGAAATTGTAGATAAATTTCCAGAGTCAAATGGTGTTGCGACTAATGATCTTGCGAAATGGTCAATAACTACTGATGATAAAGCAACAGTTGCTCCAGGATATCCACATGTTAATTTATGGTTTACCAGATCTGACACTTCAGGTTTTATATGGAGTGATTTCTTAAACTGCAAGTACAAAGGTTACATCAGACATACACATTGACACAAAAGGTGAAATATGGAATTAAAAGATAAATTAAAAAGAAGTTCTAAAAATATTGATAAAATGGATCTTGTTAAAACACAAAGAAACGGAAAGGATTTCAAATATTTCAAAAATGATCCTGAAGTAGACGAAAACGGAAAAGTAATAAGAAAAGCAAGATTTATATGTTATATACACCCATTACATGAAATACATTCAACAAGTGATATAAACATAAGAAAAGCAATAAAAGATGCAATAACAGATTTAGATAAAGTGGAGAAGTAAAATGAACATAGAAAGTGTTAAAGTCTATTTAAACGCAATCGTTGTAGCAACATTGGTATACTTGACATGTTTGATAAGTTTATAGATATTTTATTAACAATTCTTAAATTAGCATTTCTTGACATTCTGTTTCTATTCACAGAATACAAATTAAAAGTAGACGTTAAAAAACTTGCTCCCTGGGAGAAGATTTTGTATTACGGCACTAATACCCTATACATAGTCTTTAAAAGTTTAGTGTACGCACAAATAAGCGGTTATGTAGATCTATTCAAATTGCAGTTCTATTAATGCTATTAACGTCTTGGGTACTATTACATTTATTGCTATTACTTATTTTAAATGGCTCTGCAAAATGATATTCTTTCACTCTCCTGGAAGATCCTGCAGGGCCATTTTTTAATACTTAAAAAAATTTGTCGGTTCCGGAGATCCCAGAAAAATGATACTTTAATTTATGCCGGCTCGTTGCGAGGTAAAAACTATTCGCAATTATAGAAATAGTGATCACTTTTAAAATAATACTGGAATAGTTCGATCGATCCTTTCCGGGAAAGGAATAACAGTATCAAAAACTAGCTGCTAAATTTTGCTTCAGAAAAATAATAATACTTATTTTCTAATTTGCACTTGCCAAATACCGATTTGTAATGTAAGGTTTATATTATTTCAATAAAAAGGATGCAATTAAATGCCAGAACGAAACAAATTTTACTCTCTTGATCCAGAATTCACAAATCAAAAATCATTTTTAATTAACTTGAACATTCAGCACAAGTTTACATCAGGTCTCAAACGTCTTTCTAGCACTACATTTCTAAAAATGCAAAATCGCCTTGATTTAGATCGTTTAACCAAAGGTTTAAATAATTGCGGTACCAATGCATTGATAGGCGAATGCCTAGATAATCATGATCATAATTTTTTAATTACTCAGCGTTGCAGAAAAGAATCATGTCAAATATGTGGCAAGGATGATTCTGCTGCACATATTTCAAGAAAAAGAAAAGCAGCTACAGGACTAATCGGTTTTAAGAATCTAGCTTATTTTGTATTTACATTGCCCCAGGATATAAGAGAAAAATTTTTAGATCCTGAAGTTATGAAAAAATTTCAAAGAAAAGTAAAATCGATTTTTAAAAGTCTTGGATTAGTGAGTCAGAAGAAAATATCATATTATGATAAATTCAGAAAGAAAACATTAACTAAAACTATTAGTACAGGAACTTTTAAAGGTGGTTTGATGCGGTGGCATTTCTTGGGAGAAGATCATAAAAAAGCAACTGGCCTTAATGTATTTCATCCACATCTAAATATAATACTTGGGACAGATGGTTCGGCCTGGTTAGATCCAGAAGTATTGCAAACAATAAAAGATGATATTTCGGACTATTTAAGAAATATAGGATCTGAAGTAAAAACAAGTGTTACTTCTTTATCCTGGAGAAAAACTATAAAACAGAAATGGCATTTATTGAGATACGTAACAAGAGCCACACTTACAAGCAATGTTCTTGATAATGAATGTATAAGGATCTTACATTTAAACAATACTGAGTCTAAAATGGCAAAGAAATTATTGATCACTAAAGGGAATAATGCTGCATACAATCCACTTATGTTCTGGATGCTTGCCAGTGATCTTGTTGGTTTCAGAAATAACACGTTTTTTGGAAGTGTAAAAAAAAATGACTTTGATATAATTGACTTCATTGATCAAGATGAAAATGTTACTGAAATTGAAAAAAATACAATGTTCCAAAAATACAAAAAAGAAAAAAAGAAGTGTCCTATATGTGGAAATGAACTTGAATGGGAATTAGATATCAAGAAAGTAATCAAAGCTGTAGATAGTGAAGAAATTTATTATTATGATGTTAGAATTGATAAGAAAATTCTGAAATATAATGAATTAGATCACTCAATGGAAAAAAGACAGGAATTATTGAAGACTGTCCAAAATTTTTATTAAATTTTGTTACAGCATAGCCGATAAGAAAAAATAAAACCCGGGGGGGAAGATGCAAAAGTCAATACCTTATACAATAAATATAGACCAGTGCAAACATATTTCAGCAAAAAAAAAATACTATAATTCAAAAGATAATAAATACTACTGTAGAATCTGTCTTTCTAAAAAAGCTAAAAAAAAACAAGTACAATTAGATCTATTTTGCATGGATGAAGGAAAATTGGTATATAGAACGACCGATGAAATAGATCTACATAAATGTACAACCTGTAAACATAAAAATTTGAAGCTTAAAGAATGCAGAAAAAAATATACTCCTACTCCTGGAGAAGAGTACGGTATATTTATTCAATGTGATGGATATAAATATTATGACTGGGATAAGCATTATAAAGATATGGGTTTTTTTTAAAATAAATGGGGTTAGAAATGTTAGAAATTTTTAAAAGAAGTAAAAAGAATTACAGCAGTGCCAGGAAGGCGTGGAAAGATATTGCAAAAGAAACAGGACTTAAACCGAATCAAGTTAAAAGTAGTCATACAAAAGATTCGTGGATCTGGAAAAAGAAATAATTTAAAGTAGAAAAAAAGCCGGGGGTTAAAATGAAAATTATGAACAGCGATGGTGTTTTAATTGAATTCAGGAATGATAATAGTATTGAAGATGAAAAAAAAGACATCTTATATCTTGAACATTGCCACTTTTCAAATATGGTATCTACAGACAATGGAGCCAGGGCATTAATACAAATAGAAACAAAAAAAGGAATTTATTTTGATTTCCTGAAACAATTTGAAATTGTGATCAAAGCAGAGGAATTTTTTAATGCAATTGATGAAATGAAATTGAAAGAATGTAATTACATTAAAATATTTATCGATACAGATCATGGAGGCGAATATATAGAAGATATGTTAATTAAAGGAATTAACACAAGAGCTGAAACAGAAGAGGAATACACAGAAAGAAATAAAGATCATTTAAAAAATAAAATGAATGCAGCAAAAAAGGAAGAAATTGCAGCTAAACAGAAATATAAAGAATTAAAAGCGAGGTTTGAAAATGATTAAGACAACAATTTTCTTATTAAAAAGTATTATGATATTTAGTCTCGGGATCTTATACGGATATACAGCCAACGAAACAAGAGAAATAGTTATAGTGATCAAACATGAATTCGCTTTATGAAATTACAGGATATGCAGAATATTCAAGAAGATGGGACAGAGAACATAAGGATGGAAAAATGTCAAATGAATTAACAAATTATCAAAAGGGGTTTCTTGCAGGACACCTGGGGGAATGTGTATCTAAAATAAATCAAAGATTAAATGCATTAAAAGATCTATCAGAAATTGCTGTATTGAAAGATCGAAAAAACACAATGGAAAATATCATTAGAGTGATAAAAGAAATTAATATTCACGAATTATGATCATTACTGAAGAAATAAGAATGTGGAGATTCTGCAAAAATAAAGATATTGATATAATACTTAAATCGTTGTTAGTATTACTCTTCTTTTATTTGTGGGGATATACAGTAGCAGAAGAAAAATATAAAAAAACCGGGGGAAAAATGAAAACAATAGAAAAAATGAATAATTTTGAAAAAGGATATGTTACAGGTATTTTGCTTGCTTTCACTAGTAATCTAGAATTAAAACTAGATAAAACCGAAAGAGAAGATTACAAAGAAGCTATAGAACAGCACATAGGGATCACAAAAATCATAACCAGAAAATTATTAACATACGAGGTAGAATAAACATGCCATTACCAGAATTTACTTTAGTCTGCAAAAATTGTTTTAAACCACTTACAAATAATTCTGCTATATCAGGGAAAATATTTGATATACATTATTTTTTCTGTACAATGTGCGATTTTAAATTATTTGATTATACTTTTGTGCCTAATGGAAATGAAATTTCATATAATTCAAATTGTACACAGTCAACCAGAGGATTATATAATGATATTGCAAAAATTATAGCAAGTGATCCGTGTTGCAAGTTCAAATTAGAATGTTGTGTAGACTGGCAAGGAAAAAAAGTTGATCACATTAAAATGGTTTTTGGAATTGAAACAAAGAAATTAAAAGACGATGCAATAATAAATATGATCATAACAGGAGAAAAAAACAATGGTTAATAAAAAGAAAATAAAAGTTAAAGGATCTAGAATGATCCATATAGAAATTAAGTTATCAGATGAACAATGGTTAACAGATCTAAAATATGAACTGATAAAAAAAACTGACTCAGGATCAATTAAAATTGCTGCAATGGAACACAAAGAATTAAAAAAGAATCTTAATGATCTTAAACTAAAAAATATAGATCTTAAATATGATTTAATGGTATTCGTTAAAGCTTTAGACGAATCAAAAGAATCTGCAAAAGCAATAAGCTTTATAATGGATAAATATAAAGGTGTATATCATGGTTAAAATATATTATCTTAGTTTTGATACAATATTTCTAAGTAAGTGTAATAAAGACATGAGAAAAACTTTCTATTACTTCAAAGAATTCGATTGTGAAAATATGCTTTGTAAGATCTTGAAAATTGACAGTAAAGATTTTTTCTATTGGATCACTGTTGAACGTCCAGAATTATACGGTTTATTCCATGCTTGTTTTCAAATACAGATAACAAAAGAAAATGAAAGTATACACGCATGGAAAACTTTTATGAGATCCCAGGAAGGTTACAAACAAAAAATGATAAAATACGAAAGACTTGGAAGGGTTCCAAAAGACCCTGGAAGGTCAAACTAATTTTCTGAATAAAAAAAGACAATTGACGAATTTAAAAATTAATGTTAAAGTTAATTATTCGTTATAGTAAAGTAAAATACAAACCCGGTGTTGCATCCACCGGGTTTATTTTTTTGTCTGGGGTAAGGTGGCCTACCCGGTGTCATCTCCCGGACTTTAAAAAAGGGGTTAAAATGAATTGGTTTAAAAAACTTTTTAGAAAAATAAATCCAGTACAAATCAAAGAAGTAATAACAGACAAAGCAATTTATAAAATAATGTCAGAAGTTGATTTTGAAATTAAATTAATGATTGATAGATATGAAGGAAAAACAAAACCTGAAATGTTACAGATCTGGAGATCAAACAAAACAAGATTACAGGAAAAACTTGATAGACTAATTTAAAATGACTCATAAAATAAATAGTTTTGGTGAAGAGGTAATAATAAGAGAAGTTGATTTTGAAAATACATGGAAAATTGACGACATGTTAAAAAGACTTTGGAAAATTAAAAAGGAAAAAGACAAACCTTTTTTTGAAAGATTTAAAAATATGATAAAAAGGAAATTTTAATCATGAGTTTATTCGGTACAAATAGTTTATTTAGCCCAATTGTAATAAAAAGTTCAGTTCCTTTTGATGGAATAGAAAAAAACATTAACCTAGATTTAACAATAGGAAATAGAGCAGCACCAAACAAGGATAATAAAATAGCAAATCCAAACAATTCAAAAAACAGAGTAGATTCTAATTTCAATAGTGATCCATTTATACTGGATGTAGATCCAAGACTATTAAACAAAGATTTAAAATTACCACCGGGAACACCAAACAGAATAAATGAAGCAATTATATTCTTTCTGATAGTTGGACTCGGAATATTACTAAGGGGTTAAAAATGTCAGAAATTGAAACAATACCAAAAAAGAAAAAGAAAAAGCTTGCTGCATCAAACAAAACAAAAAAATCTCCTGGGAAAAAATCAGCACAAAAATTGATTTTAAAAAAGTTAAAAATTCCAGATGATATTGCTGAGATAGTAATTGAATTAAAAAATGAATTCAAAGTACAGAATAAATGGTTTTATATCTTTGCTGCAATCGGTGCTGTAGGACTTATAATTTATAATGAGACAAAGAAAACTGAAAAGAAACAGCCAACAGTTATTGACATTGAACAAGGTGAAGTAAAGCTTGATATTACAGGAGAAAAAGAAAATGTTTAAAGACATGTCAATTGTTGTTTGTGTTGGGATAGGTGTCTTTGTGGTTCTATTAATGTTGGGAGTTAAAGAATCAGATGATAAAGAATTAAATAATTTGGATGAAACAATAAGCGAAGAAAAGAAAAAGTTGGCTGCATTGAAAAAAGCTGCAAAAGAAAAAAAGACTATTGTAAAAGATCCAGATCCAAATCCAGATCCAGATCCAGAACCAGATCCAGATCCAGATCCAGATCCAGATCCAGAAAAAGGATAATTTTAAAATGGATGGTGAACGTATATTAATTGTTGGCATGAGTGGTGGGGGCAAAAGCACTTTAATAAAACAATTTTTAATAGAGAAAGCAGACGATTATGATTATATATTTATTGCAGATACACAAGGCGATTTTCTCCCATACGTCCACCTAAATAAAAAAATACATGTAATGCAAGTAAACAGGCATAATTTTGACGATTTACATAAAAGAATGCAAACGATTTTAACGAAAGCAGAAAACTATTACACAGAACATTTAGAAAGTGAAAAAAGAGTTTTGATAATAGTCGATGAAGTAGACAAATATAAAAAGATTCCAAAGATAAAAGAATTGATTTATTCGATTCAAAATTGGGGTAGAAAATTTGATGTAAGTTCAATAGCAGGGGCAAGATCACCATTTCACATGGAAAAAAGTTTAGTGAGAGGTGCAAATGAATTTTGGGTATTCAACATCATTGATAAGGCTGAAATAGACGAATTTTATTTTAAAAAAGATTTCAACATAATTAGAAGACTAAAACCCGGGGAATATATAATTTACAAGAGGTGAAAAGATGAATAAGAAGACAGCAAGAAAAGCTTTTATGTTCGGTGCCGGGGTTCTATTAACAATTGCAGTATGGGGACAGGGTGTTAGAAAGAATTTGGCAACACTTCCTAAAGTTTTCACGACAGTAGACAATTTCATATCTGGAAAATAATACTGAAATTATCGACCAGGTTTCCGGATCTGAGAACAGAATGATATTAAATTAACATTCCTGGAAGGATCTGGCCAGAGGAAAATGATACTAAATATGAGGACTTAAAAAATGACTAATAAAAAAATCGTTACGCTTGACAGTCGTGAGTTCACTGCTGCAGGTGGTAATTTTACAATAAATCCAGAACTATTAACTAAAAGGATTGACGTTCACATCAGGGTTGAATACACAGGAATAACAGATTGTACTATTGACGGTGACACATCTTTATCTGATTATGTTGAAAATGTAAGACTTTTAGGAGTAAGAGATACAATAATTGATATGAATGCAAGTGATATCAAAGCACTGGCAATCATGGGAATGGGGACAGCACCGCAAGATATTGTAAAAAAATCAGCCTCTTTGACGGCCTTTGCAGAACTATACTTACCAATAGTAGTAAATCAATTGGTAAAGTCTGTACAGATAACATGGAAAACAGGTTTTGAACTTACAACAAAAGTTTGTACCTCTTCTGGTGGCCTTTCAATAGCAAACAATACAGTCAAAATACTTGGAGTTGACGCACCGGACCAAAGTCCATACAGATATGATTATATTGAAAAAGCTTATGTCAGCGGTTCTGTGTCAGAAACAAAGACAGGAATCATAGATCCTTTATTAGCAATTTGTATGGTTCCAAGTGCAAATACAATCACAAAAATGAACATCAAAAAAGACAGCCGTGTTGACATTTTAAGCTTAGACTCATATCAGCACTTTCTTAATATGATTGACTGGGAAGAAGATATCGAAAACTTCTTATCTGAAATTTATTATGGTGCAGGTACAACAATTGAAGCCTTCAGTCGTGTGAGAAGACAAGCCGGTTCGTCTTTTATTAACTTTCCGATTGCTGAAGTGGCAGATTCAATAAAATTTGACATCCAGGCTTCAGCGACAGGAACGATTAGACTTTTATTTATGTATACTGCATAAAACTTCTTTTCCCGGGTGGCCTTGTATTAGGTCACCCGGCACAATACATAAATAAAATCAAGATATAGAGGTTCAAATATGGGATGGTTCAAAAGATTAACAGGTTTTTCAACACCAAAAATTTTCAAAGATATAGATGATAGTTTTATAACACCTGCATTTAACGCAGCCGTTGCCTCGTCTGGTGCAGCCGTTCAAGCAGCCGTTGCAGTCGGCAAAAGTGTTGTAAGTGCTACAACAGGTGGGGCAAGTGCAGAAGAAACAAAGGTAAATAGTGACAGAATAAATGTAAATCAAAACACAGCTGCACAAAGACTTTTAGAAGCTCAAATTAAAAAAGAATTTGAAAAACAGCAGGCAGCTATAACAAACAAATTTAATGGAGTTGGTATAAATGATGCAAAAGCAACTGTAAAGGATAATAGCAATGCAGGTAATATTGCGTTACTTATTTTTTTTGGTATTGTTGCAGGGCTTATGCTCGATGGATAAAACTATAAGTCAACTTTCATTAACTAGATCACAAGATCAAAATAAAGATGTTCTGATATTCACTTCATTGATTCATAACAATGAAATGATAACACATGACATGTTTAATGAATATAATGTGATGTTGGATGAAATTGCACATGTAATAAGAGAAAACAACAAGTTGACGACACACAAAATTAGATTTTTCATTAATAGCTTGAAAGAAGCCCGGGATGATAGAAGCTCGCATTCAACAAAGAATGAAAAAATCGGCATTGATGGACAGTTAGTTTTATTTGATGAGAACATAAGTAAAAATTCCAAAAATTTTGAAATACACCTGGCAATTAACCTTTTGTGGTATATGAAATTTAAAAAAGAGTTAAAAAGTGTTCAGGAAATTTTGATCGGTAATGGATCTAATACTTATATGATCCATTTTGGTGATTTTGACGGATATAACAATCCATCATTCTATGAGCTAAATATAAAAAATCAAGTACGTGCAGGGGGTTTTGAAGAAAACAAGTCAAGTCTGCAATTACTTGAAATGATTCCGAAGTCTTCACAATACACAAAACTAATTCCAAGATCCTTTTTAAATGCACAATTAGATTTGAGGAGTACAGAATTAGTAGCATTGGATCTAAACAATATAGACAGTCTGTTTATAGATCCGTTGAAGGAAGGTGCAGAAAAGACACTAAATCAAACAAGTTTCTTTTCCAAAATTGTAGGTTCGATTGTGGCAGGATTGATCGTTGCTTATATCGCTAAGGAGTTTCTAAAATGATTAACATTATTGATTTTAACCCGGTTGACGTTACAACACAAAGCGAAACAGGTATTGTGAAGACAGAAGAAATTAACCCGGCTAATATATACAAAATAAGATTAAAAACAATCGTGGCCAGAAAAGGCGGATCAGGTGGAACGGAAGTTCTTCCCAGATTAAATATCGAAAGAATTCTTGTTACAGGAATTGATAAAAATAATAGACAAAGATCCTTTCCATTATACAGATCTAATCACCCATTAGGCTTATTTGAAATGGATTTTGGGGAAATACTTACAAAAGTAAGATTAACAATAAAGTTTGACAGTGATTTTTCAATTCCTTTATCTTCAGGGAATAATCCATTCTCATTCATCATTGAAGCTAACGAAACGGAGTTGGACAGTGAAATACCATATGTGATAAATAGAGTGGCCGCAAGTACACAGATTCAAAGTACACCGTCAATAGTAAAGGCTGTTTCATTCACAAATTTTGCTGATAGTGTCGGCCCAATTTCGGTGGCAGTTTATGATATGTCAGATAGAGATGGTGGGGCTACAGTTATAAAGATAATTGAGATCGGTTTTGCTGAATTATTTATCGGTTCCTTCACTCATTTTACCGTTTCAGCTGTTTCAGGTGTCGCAGGTGATCATTATTATAGTGCTACAGGTGTAAGGATATGAAAAGAAAAGGTTATTTCACTGGATTTACTAAAATTCCTGTCCCGGTGGGTGCATCTGCATATGCTAAAGTGACATCTCAAAATCTGTTGCCCTGGAATAGTGTTATAAGTTTTCCTTCATTAACTGATGTTGCAGATCAAATAGAAATTGGTTATGGAATGAACCAACGTGGCACCGGAACAATAAACATTGAAGAACTTGATCTGGATGTGGATGGAACAATGCCGAGGAAATTACCAATAATAAAAGTAGTATCAGGAACAGTTTTAATAAGTATGGCAGGTACTATAATCGGTGCAGGTCAAAAAGTTGTTTTTGGGATGTGGAACGCGACAGGGAATGCAAAAGTATATATGCGTTTAAACAGGACAGGTGGAGGTGGTGACACTATAATCAACACAGGCCCGACAGCAGAAAAATGGATAATGAGAACGGCAACAACAGACAACGAAGCTGCTTGGAATATAGACTTTCTTAATTTAATTAACGATTCAAGAATCTGTATGCCGTTTCTGATGGCTGTAAGCGATGATTTTCCAGACTATACAGCCGGTGCCGGTACTGAATTTACTACAAAAGAAATAAATGACTTGGGAATATTCCCGGTTCCAATAGGCCCAACAATGTTAAGTCAAAGATTTTATTTAGATTCCCACGGCCATTGTTTTTTAAG